>CETU01031707.1_pt1 | contig 67078 bp, 53 predicted proteins | sample 356531 | NCBI WGS metagenome assembly CETU01 (sample SAMEA2623488, study PRJEB7988) | marine metagenome | isolation source: saline water (ENVO:00002010), including
AATTAGTAATTACATTTCAAATATACTAATTAGACTAATACACTAACTTAAATATTATGAAACATTTACATATTTTTCTAATAAAATCATTCTTAGGACCATTTGTGACAACTTTCTTTATAACTATATTTATATTATTAATGCAATTTTTGTGGAAGTATATTGATGATTTAGTAGGAAAAGGGTTAGATTATAACCAAATTATTGAACTGTTGTTTTATGCATCTGCAAGATTTATTCCTTTAGCACTACCAGTAGCAATGTTACTATCTTCAGTGATGGTATTTGGTAAATTAGGTGAACAATATGAGCTTGTAGCTTTAAAATCTGCAGGTATCTCAATTTATAAACTATTAATTCCACTTGTTGTTTTAGTTTTGTTCACAAGTTACAGTTCATTTTTATTTTCAAACTATGTTATGCCTATTATAAATCTTAAAAATGCATCGATGATTTATGACATTCAAAAGAAAAAACCTGCATTAAATATTAAAGATGGAATCTTTTACAAAGATATTGAAGGTTACAGTATAAAAATCAATAAAAAAAATAAAGACGGCAAAATATTAGAAGATATAATTATTTATGATCATACAGCTGGAGAAGGAAATAACAAAGTTTTAATTGCTGAACGTGGAAAAATGCAACTTACTGCAGATGAAAAATTTTTAGAACTAATCCTTTATAACGGATATTCATATGTTGATTTATCAAAAAATAATATTAAAAAAGAAGATAATTTTAGAACTACACGTTTTAAAAAAGATCTCATTCGCTTTGATTTAAAAAGCTTTCATGCTATTAGAAACAGTGAAAAACTTTATAAGGGTCATTATGCTATGCTAAATAATAAACAATTAACTGTAGCTATTGATTCTTTACAGCTAAAGCATGAAGAAACAAAACAACTTTTTAAAAAAAATATCTTAGAAAAATATAAACAAGAAATTAATCTAGATACAAACTATCAAACTAATTTATTTCAAACAAATAATAAAAAAGAAGAATATAATATTGCAATACAAAAACTAAACACTCTTAAATCAATTACTAAATCAAGTAAAGATAAGCTAGAATATGAAAAAATAATAATTACAAAACATAAAGTTGAATGGCATAGAAAAATTAGTTTAGCAGTATCATGTATACTTTTATTCCTAATTGGTGCTCCTTTAGGCTCAATTATCAGAAAAGGAGGATTTGGAATACCAGTACTTGTATCTGTACTATTTTTCATTTTATATCACGTAATAAATATGATTGGAGAGAAAGCTGCTAAGGAATTAAGTATACAAGCATATGAAGGAATGTGGCTAGCTAATTTTATTTTTTTACCTATAGCGATATTACTAATTTACAAAGCAAAAAATGATTCAGTTTTTTTTGATTTTACAAGAATCACTCTTCTTTTAAATCAGAAGAGTAAACCTAATTATAAATAGCATAAATTGTGTTATTTTTGCATGTCAAAAGATATAAAAGCATAAAATGAAATTTAATACGATTGAGGAAGCAATTAATGACATTAAAGATGGAAAAGTAGTAATTGTAATTGATGATGAGAATAGAGAAAATGAAGGGGATTTTATAGCTGCTGCTGAAATGGCCACTCCAGAAATTGTCAACTTTATGGCTACATATGGAAAAGGACTAATTTGCACACCATTAATAGAAGAGAGATGTGAAGAATTAGAATTAGATCTAATGATTGGCAAAAACACTGCTGCGTTTGAAACTCCATTCACAGTTTCTGTTGATCTACTTGGGTATGGATGTACAACAGGTATATCTGCTTCTGATAGATCAAAAACAATTAAAGCATTAGCAAATCCAGATATTAAAAGCAGTGAATTCGGTAAACCTGGTCATATATTTCCACTTAAAGCAAGAAAAGGTGGTGTACTAAGAAGAGCAGGCCATACAGAAGCTGCAGTAGATTTAGCTAGACTTGCAGGCTTACATCCAGCTGGAGTAATAGTAGAAATACTGAATGAAGATGGATCAATGGCAAGGACACCAGAATTATTTGTTTTAGCAAAAAAATTTAATCTCAAATTTATAACAATAAAAGATCTTATAAAGTATCGAATTGAAAATGAAAGTCTAATTAATGAAGAAGTAGATGTAAAGCTACCAACAGAATATGGTGATTTTAAATTAAAAGCTTTTAAGCAAATTACTAACAACCAAATTCATATGGCAATTTATAAGGGGTCATGGGAAGTTAATGAAGAAATTTTAGTGAGAGTTCACTCTTCCTGTGTAACTGGAGACATTTTTGGATCTTGTAGATGTGATTGTGGCCCTCAACTTCATTCTGCATTAAAAAGAATTGAAAAAGAAAAAAAAGGCATTTTGGTTTATATGAATCAAGAAGGTAGAGGTATTGGATTACTTAATAAACTTAAGGCTTATGTATTACAAGAAAATGGCAAAGATACTGTAGAGGCAAATGTAGAATTGGGATTCCTTCCTGACCATAGAGATTATGGAATTGGAGCTCAAATATTAAGAGCAATGAATGCAAATAAAATTAAATTATTGACAAATAACCCTAAAAAAAGAGTTGGTCTAAATGGGTACGGAATAACAATTGTGGATACTATACCAATTGAAATTAAATCTAACATACACAATAATTTTTATTTAAAAACAAAAAGAGACAAAATGGGTCACTCATTAAAAAAAATTAATGAATAAAAAGCCTATTATTTTAGGTATTGAATCATCATGTGATGACACATCAGCTGCAATCTTGAGAGGAAGGAAGATTCTATCTAATGAAATAGCGAATCAAAAAGTGCATGCTCAGTATGGAGGTGTTGTTCCAGAATTAGCTTCACGTGCGCATCAAAAAAATATTATTCCAGTAGTTGATCTAGCAATTAAAAAAGCAAAAATTACTAAAGAAGAAATTAATGCAGTTGCCTTTACAAAAGGTCCTGGATTATTAGGATCTTTACTTGTTGGAGGTTCATTTGCAAAATCATTTGCATTAGGAATGGATATACCTTTAATAGCAGTAAATCATATGCAAGCACATATACTTGCTCATTTTATTGATGAAGGAAAGGCAATGCCAAAGTTTCCTTTCTTGTGCCTAACTGTTTCTGGGGGACATACACAAATAGTTAAAGTTGAAAGTACTAATAAAATGGAAGTAATAGGAACTACTATTGATGATGCTGCTGGAGAAGCTTTTGATAAATCTGCTAAAATCCTAAAATTACCATACCCTGGAGGTCCATTAATTGACAAATACTCTATTAAAGGGAATATACATGCTTTTAAGTTTGGAAAGCCAAAAGTTAAAGACTTAGATTTTAGTTTTAGTGGTCTTAAAACTTCAATTCTTTACAAGATTAAAGACAATTTACAAAATAATCCAAATTTTATTGAAGAGAACCTTAAAGATTTATGCGCATCAATTCAACATAGTATTGTATTTGTTTTAATAGATAAGATTGAAAAAGCTATTCAAAAAACAGGAATTAAGGAAGTAGCTATCTCTGGAGGAGTATCTGCAAATTCGTATTTAAGAACTGAACTACAAAAATTGGCAGATCAAAAGAATTACAATCTTTATATACCTAAATTTCAGTACTGTACTGATAACGCCGCAATGATTGCTATTTCAGGATATTTTAAATACATAAATAAAGATTTTGTAAATCAGGAAGAAACCTCAACAGCTTCACTAATTTTTTAAAAATTTAATTGTTTTATCTATAGCTTCCATTAAAGCAATTGGGAAATGTATCAAGCTATAAGGATGGCAACTACTGAAAACGTGATCTGCGTCCTTAATAACATGTAAATGAACCTTTGGATTCCAAGTTTTAATATTATATGCATCATCAATAGAAACTGTAGAATCAGCATTGCCATGTACATGTAAATGAGGTATTTTCATATTTGACACAGCATTTTTAATATCTAATCTAGATTTATTAGCTAAACAATTTTCATAAAACTGATAATATAAGGGCATATTTTGTTTTGTCCGACTATTAAAAATATATGATATATTATTTTTTTTCCACTTACTAGCCTTTTCATGATTTGGAAGTTTAGACAACAAATCTGAAGGAGAGGCCCAACTCACAATATTCGCAATACGATTTTCTTCTTTTGATTTTAGCATTGAAATAGCTCCTCCTCTACTATGACCAAATAAACTTATATCATAATTAGGAAATTCATTTATAACCCAATTAATAACTAAACCTAAATCATCTAATTCCTTACAGAAATTATTATTTCCAAAAGCACTTAAATCAACAAAATCATTAGGTTTCTCAATAGATGTTCCATTATGAGAAAAGTTGAATTTGACAAAAACAAAACCATTAACAGCAAAATGTTCAGCAATTTTATTAAAGGGTCCCCAATCCTTAAAGCCTTTAAATCCATGAGAGAAAATAACAACATTTTTTTTATTTATTTTATCAACAAGAGTTGTGTCAATTAATATACTTTTTTCACAACAACCATTAATTATTGTATTGTATTTTCTAAGCATAAATATCAAAAGTTAACCCAAGCATTATATACGAAAGCAAAAAAATCACAGAATAAAATTAAGCTACAATTTTTGCAACTTTGTTTGCAGCATCTTGTAATAGAATTACAGAATCAACTTCAAGACCACTTTCGTCAATAAGTCTCTTAGCCTCTACTGCATTTGTTCCTTCTAATCTTACAATTAAAGGAACACTTATCTTACCAATATTATTATATGCATCAACAATACCTTGAGCTACTCTGTCACATCTAACAATACCACCAAAAATGTTTACTAAAATTGCTTTTACATTTTGATCTTTTAATATAATTCTAAATGCTCTTTCAACTCGTTTTGCATCTGCTGTACCTCCAACGTCAAGAAAATTTGCAGGGTTTCCCCCTGCCATTTTAATAATATCCATTGTAGCCATAGCGAGACCTGCTCCATTAACCATACAACCAACATTTCCATCAAGCTTAACAAAGTTAAGTCCATATTCTCCAGCTTCAACTTCAGAAGGATCTTCTTCACTTTTGTCTCTTAATGAAATATAATCTTTATGTCTAAAAAATGAATTTTTATCAATAGTTACTTTGGAGTCAACTGCCATAATTTTATCATCAGATGTCTTTAAAACCGGATTAATTTCAAATAAAGATGAATCAGTTTTATCATATGCAGTATACAAAGCAGAAACAAATTCTATCATTTCTTTAAAAGCAGTACCAGTTAAACCTAAATTAAAAGCAATCTTACGACATTGAAAACTTGTTAGACCAACTTTTGGATCAATCTCTTCATGAAAAATTAAATCAGGTGTGTCTTCAGCAACAGCTTCGATATCCATTCCACCTTCAGTAGAATACATTATCATATTTCTACCACTAGATCGATTTAATAAAACAGAAATATAAAACTCCGAAGTATCACTTTCACCAGGGTAATAAACATCCTCAGCAATCAAGATCTGACGAACTAATTTTCCCTCTTTTGATGTTTGTGGTGTAACCAAATGCATTCCTAAAATATCATTTGAAATTGATCTAACTTCTTCTAATGATTTTGCCAATTTTACTCCTCCGCCTTTTCCTCTACCTCCAGCATGTATTTGCGCTTTAATGACCCACCAATTAGTTCCAGTATCATTTTTAAGTTTTTCAGCTGCAATAACAGCTTCTTCAGGTGTCAATGCAACTATACCTCTTTGTATTCTTACTCCAAAATTATTTAGCAATTCTTTTCCTTGATATTCATGTAAATTCATAACTATTTTTTAGTAACGCAAAAGTATAGTATTGATTTTAAATATAAACCTCTATTGACATTAAATTATATATTTTTGCAAATCAAATTTCACCATAATGAGAATTAATAATCTAGCCATTATTACAATACTATTACCTATTATTTCTTATGGGCAATTTGAGAAAAAAAAATCATATTTTATTAGTAAATGTCAAGTAGCTCCTAAAATTGATGGGCTTCTAAATGACGAGACTTGGGAAAATGCTAATAAAGCTCATCAATTTACTCAAATCTCCCCAAATAATGGTGATCATGAAAGAGATAATCAAAAAACAGAAGTAAAAATTTGTTACGATAGTAAAAACATCTATTTTGGGGTAATGATGTACGATAATGCTCCTGATAGTATTTTAAGGGAGTTTACAAAAAGAGACAATCTTGGCAATGCTGATGTTTTTAGCATATATATTAATCCATTTAATGATGGACAAATTGAATATATATTTACTGTTACAGCATCAGGTATTCAAAGCGATGCCAAACAAACAACATCAAAAAAAGATGATTCATGGAATGGGGTATGGAAATCAGCAGTAAAAATAAATGATGAAGGTTGGATTGCTGAATTAGCTATACCATTTTCACAACTTAGATTTCCAAATAATAACAAACCATGGGCAATAAATATGTCTAGAACTATAAGGAGATATCGTGAAGATTACAGTTGGAACCCAATAAATATTGAATATTCTAATATTTCTTTACAAGCAGGATTGCTAAAAGGCATTAACAATATTAACTCACCTATTCGTCTTTCATTTATGCCCTACACATCAATATATTTAGATATGTATGATGGACAAACTAATTCTATATATAATTATGGTATGGATCTAAAATACGGAATTAATCAAAGTTTTACGCTAGATATGACTCTTATTCCTGATTTCGGACAAGTTGCGAGCGATGATCAAATTTTAAATCTTTCACCCTTTGAAATTAAATATGAAGAAAAAAGACAGTTTTTTAATGAGGGTACTGAACTTTTTAACAAAGGTGATGATATGTTTTATAGTAGACGATTACAAAATGATTTATTAAACGCTACAAAAATTACTGGCAGAACAAAAAATGGTTTAGGATTAGCTCTTTTAAATGCTGTAACAAAACAAACAGAGCAAGAACCATTAACGAACTATAATGTTATAATATTTGATCAGTCATTTGGCAATGGTTCGTCATTAAGCTTAATGAATACAAATGTTGTTCAAAAAGGTGAACAAAAAGATGCAAATGTAACAGGTGTTTTTGCTAGAATTAACAATAAAAAAAATACTCATACATACAATAGTAAACTAAAAATGAGTCAAGAATTTGAAGCTGATAATTTAATAAAAGGTTTTGCAGGAATGTTTTCTATGCAAAACAACAACGGAAATTATCGTTACAAGGTATTCTCTATCATGAAAGATGACAAATACAATCCAAATGATCTTGGCTTTTTATATAAAAATAATGAAATTACGCATGGTTTAGATTTAGGCTATGAGCAACTCATTAAAAACAAGCGATTTATCTCTAGAAAGCATTACTTATTTATTAAACATAAAACATTATTTACTGATAATAAATTTGTAGATTTTGAAATTGAAGCAGAAAATAAGTTTATGTTTAAAAATTACCTTTTTCTTATGATGAAAATCATCACAAAACCATTTGAACAAGAAGACTATTACGAAGCTAGAACTAATGACCTTAATAATCCTTTAAAAAGATCTAAATCTATTAATATTGGAGGATATATATCAAGTGATTATAGAAATAAATTTGCCTTAGATTTTAGTGCTGGTGGAATTATTCAGCCATTATATGCAGGTCATGAGATTAGATGGAGAATATCTCCTAGATTTAGATTTAATGATAAATTTTCTGCTATTTATGTTTTATCAGTAAAAAATAAATACAATGATATTGGTTACATTGATCACATAATTGATAATAAAAATTTTTCTCAACCTATTTTATCAATAAGAAATACAAAAATGATAACAAATGTTCTTAAGGGAAATTACATAATAAATAATAAGATTGATTTATCTTTTAAATTAAGGTATCATATAGATCAGGTTGAAAATTTAAAATTCCAAACTTTAAAGGAAAATGGTTATTTACAAGCAACAACAATTGAACCTTACGCAGAATCTGATTATAATATCAATTATACAACATGGACTTCAGACATAACTTTAAATTGGAGGTTTGCTCCAGGAAGTCAACTAAGTATAGTATGGAAAAATGGTATAGATAACGAAGATAACGTATTAATTAATCATTGGACTGACAACGTTGAAGAAACACTTAAATTAGCTCAACAAAACACTTTGTCATTAAAATTAATTTATTATTTAGATTATCTTTACCTCAGAAAATGATAACAGCTAAAAACATATTTTATAGTTACGAAAATCTAAATGTTCTTAAAGGAATAAATTTAGAAATACAAAAAGGAGAATTTGTTAGTATTGTTGGAGCTTCTGGAGCAGGAAAAACTACCTTATTAAATATACTAGGAACTCTTGATAAAATAGACGATGGATCTCTATATATTAATCAAAAAAACATAAGTACTTTTAATGAAAAAGAAATATCAAAATTTAGAAATCAAGAAATCGGTTTTGTTTTTCAATTTCATAATTTATTAAATGAATTTACTGCACTTGAAAATATTTGTATGCCAGCATACTTAAATGGAACAAATAAACAAATAGCTGAAAAAAAAGGATTAGAACTATTAGACCTTTTAGATCTCTCAAATAGATCTAAACATAAGCCAAATGAACTTTCAGGAGGAGAACAACAAAGAGTAGCAGTAGCAAGAGCATTAATAAATACTCCATCTATTTTATTAGCAGATGAACCTTCAGGCAACTTAGATTCTAATAATGCAAATGAATTACATCAATTGTTCTTAAAATTAAATAAAGAAAAATCGCAAACAATAATTGTAAGTACACATAATAATGATCTAGCAAAACTTGCAGATAGAACGCTAAAGATTAGAGATGGAAAACTATTTAATCCAAAATAAGACTTTATGTTTACGAAATAATCTATTTTTGCACTTTGATGAATTATCAAAACCCAAATCTGCTTTATGCGCTAATAGCAATAGCGATTCCTATTATAATTCATCTTTTTAATCTCAGAAGGCACAAAAAGGTCTATTTTAGTAGTATCCGTTTTTTAAAAAACATTAAGGAAAAAAACAGAAAAAAATCTGAAATAAAAAACATTCTTATTCTTTTTAGTAGGATACTCGCGATAAGCTTTTTAGTTCTTGCATTTGCAAAACCCTATAAGCCTGCAAAAAACATTAAATACTCAAATAACATCCTTTTGTATGTTGATAATTCAAAAAGTATGGATATTGATTTTGGAGATGGAAATCTATTAAATAGAGCAAAAAATAAAGCTGTAAAAATCAGCGAATCATTTCCCTCAAACAATAACTTCTATTTAATAACAAATGATTTTGATTCAAAGCATACATTAAGTTATTCGAGTAATATGATTAGTAATCAAATTGAACAGATTAGGTCAACTTCACAACAAAGAAGTATAAAGGATATTATATCTAGAGCTAATAGCCTAAAAATAGATAATTATCACTTGTACTTTTTTTCAGACTTTCAAAAAAACACATTAAAAATAAACAATCTTATAGGTTATAAAACTCATAATGTTATATCACTTATTCAAATTCAAAATAGTAACCCTTCTAATATTAGTATCGATAGTCTATATACTAAAAGTCCTATTTTAAACTCAGATAATGAATTTGAAATTAATGTGATTATTAGTAATAAAAGTAATAAAAATATTGAAGATGAAGTCATATTTTTATACCTAGATGAAAAACAAAAATCACAACAATATATTAGCTTACTAGCTAAAGAAAAAAAAGAAATCAAATTTAAATTTTTATCAAATAACAAAAAATTTATAACTGGAGAAATTCGAACCTATGATTCCCCTATAAATTTCGATAATAATTTATTCTTTACGCTAGCTAAAGCAAAAAAGATTAATATTACTGCAATAAATGAAGTAAAAGAAAATAAATCATTTAACGCCCTTTTTGCAAAAGATACTGCAATGTTTAACTATACCTCATCAAATATTGAAAATATTAATTACAATAATCTATCAAGACAAAATTTAATCATATTAAATGAAGTAGATGAGCTTACCAGTGGTTTATTAAACATATTGCAATCCTTCACAAAAAACGGAGGTACTTTACTAGTAGTTCCACCAACGGACTTACAAAATACAGATTCATATAATAAGTTTTTAAACACATTAGGATTAAATATTATTATTAAAACAAAAGAAAATACACTAAAAATCAATCAGATAAATACTAAAAATACTTTCTATAAAAATGTGTTTATTGAAGATTTAGATAAAATAAACTATCCTATTTCTAATCATGCTTATTATACAAGTAAGCAAAAAGAAAGTAACCAAATTATTGGATTTGCTAACAAAAAAGATTTTTTAAGTTCTTATAATTCAGGTAAAGGATGCATATATCAATTTTCAAGTCCCCTAAACAAAAAATATAATAATTTTTTAAACCATGCACTTTTTGTTCCTACTTTAATAAATATAGCAACATCCTCGATACTAATTAAAACACCATATTATGTAATTGGTTCTGATAAAAATATAAGCACTGAACATATCAAAAAAACAAATGAGATTACACACATAAAAGGGGAAAATATTGATATCATTCCAACTTTAATAAATAAAAATGGCAAACAATTATTATATCATCATAATCAAATTAACAAGAATGGGATTTATACCATCACAAATAACAATATAACAGTAGATAAGATTGCGTTTAACTATAATAACTTAGAAAGTAATATTTCATCTTTTACAAAGAAAGAACTTGAAGATTTTTTTGCAAAAAATAATTTACAAAACATCAAGATTTTAAAAACAAAAAACCATGAACTTAAAAAAAATATAAAAGAACAAAGAATGGGAAAGGAATATTGGAAAATCGCACTATTTATTTCCTTATTATTTTTTGCAATAGAGATATTTCTTATTAAATTAATAAAACTATGAAAATATTAATCAAATCAGCCAAAATAATCGATACAAATTCTAGTCACAATAAAAAAATAATGGATGTGCTTGTTGTAAATGGAAAAATTGAAAAAATTTCCAAATCGATTAAGTCAAATCCAAAATCAATAACTAATGGAACTATGATAGAATATAAAGCAAAAAATCTACATCTATCCCCTGGCTGGTTTGATTTACATGCTAATTTTGGAGAACCTGGATACGAACAGCGAGAAACTATAACTACAGGAAGTAATGCTGCTTTAAAAGGTGGTTTTACTGGTGTTATGGTAATGCCTAACAATAAACCAAATATTGACAGTAAAAGTATGATTGAATTTATACAAAGAGGAAAAAAAAGCAATATAATTGATATAATTCCATCTGGCAACATTACAAAAAAAGGAGAGGGTAATGAAATTGTAGAGATGCATGATATGGATAAGGCGGGATGTAAAGCATTTACGGATGATAAAAATTCCATCACACGAAATGATGTGTTAAAAATTGCAATGCTATATTCAAAAGATTGTAAAACAGTTTTAATGAACTATCCTAATGATCAAAGTATAGCAAATAATGGGGTAGTTAATGAGGGTAATATTAGCACAGCACTTGGGCTAAAAGGAATACCATCTCTTGCAGAGGAAATGATGGTAGATAGAGATCTAAGTATTTGTGAATATACTAATGCCAGATTACATCTAAGTTATATTTCAACAAAAAATAGCGTTAAGAAAATTAAAAATGCGAAAAAACGGGGTTTAAAAATCACATCTGATGTAGCTCTACATAATCTTTTTTTAACAGATGAATCTGTAAATGACTTTGATACTAGGTTTAAAGTATTGCCACCATTGAGATCACATAGAGATAATAAATCACTTGTTAATGCTTTAAAAGATGGAACAATTGATGCAATATGTACAGATCATACACCAATAACAAATGAATATAAAAAAATAGACTTTGATAACGCAGCCAATGGAATTATCGGCTTAGAAAGCGCTTTTGGACTTTTAGGAAGACATGTATTACCATTTATTGATTTAAGTACTTTAATTGAAAAGATTGCAATAAATCCAAGAAAGATACTTAATATAAAACAAGTAGTAATAAAAGAAGGAGAAAAGGCTAATATTACCTTATTTAATCCTGATTTAGAATGGATTTTTACAACAAATGATATAAAATCAAAATCATCTAATACTCCTTTTATTGGGGAAAAACTAAAAGGAAAAGCATTAGCAATCTTAAATAATGGAAAATTTAAAGAGTGTTAATCAAAAATTAACCTTTTTTCTACTCTACCATCATCGTAAATATAAAAAAGTGTAGTATTATCTGACACACTAGTTGGATCAACAATCTTTCCTAATAAATTTGTAACTTTTATTAATTTTGCTTTGTCTGCTAAAATCTCTTTAACAAAAGTAGTATTCTCGCCTCCCTCATATAGCACTAAGTCATCTACAGCAGCTTCTACTAAACTACCACCATCAAGATTTTGACCCAAACGAATACTGTCAGATGCAATAAACTTAAGCTGTACATCAGCTGTCAAGTTTACATAATCACTTACTCTAAATGCAAACTTCCTCCAGCTAATATCTGAACTCATATTGTTTTCAACATACTTCCAATTTACTCCATCATCTGTTATCATGACCTGCCACCAATCTGCACCAGGATTTGCTCCACTATAAGGACTATTAGTATACCATCTGTAATAAGAAAAAGCAGGGTTTACATATGAGGTAAGATCATAGTATGGAGAATAAAGCGTGGTATGTCCACCATCTACATCATTAGTACCTAAACCATCATTTATTGAAGATGCATTTCCAGTAAAAGCACACTGAAGTCCACCTGGTGTATGTTGAGCATCTGTTTGACAAATAGTTGATATATCATTAGGATCTCCATAAGAAGGTATTGGAATTCCAATTTCCCACATACCCGTAGTTGCATTATCGGTTTGACCACCGGTTTGCCAAAAACCTTGATTAGCATCAAAATCCTCTTCCTCAACCACTTCAAAACCTACCATTATAAAGTTGGGTAAATTTGCTTTACTATTAGGACTTAGATTAGCAGCTATTGGAGTTATAGCTGACTCATTTCCATAATTGTCAGTTAAAGAAAGATAATAAGCAACTACTGTTCCACTTGGTTGAGCGGGAATTGTTGTATTATATGAAAAATTACCATTCATTACTAAGGTAGACCATGAAGATGCATCATTTAATTTATAATAACAATTAGCTGATCCAAGTGCCCAAGGATATGTCATTCCGACTGTAGCTGCAATTAAAATATCACTACCACCAGAAGAACTAATTACAGGGTTATGAGAAATTACCGCATTAGAAAGCAAAGTAATTCCATGTAAATTAAAAGCACTAATAATGGCAATATCATTAGGAGTTCCATTACTAAGATCAGCATCATTATCATCAGCGTAGAGGACTTCAAGAAGAATATCTGTATATATAGCCCCCTCATCACCATCAGGTCCATCTACTCCACTATCATAAGTATATTTAAATAAATTAAGCATCTGAGACATACTACCTAAATTTAAATATAAATCCCAAAAAGCACCGGCAATAATTTCACCATCGGCATGAACCTCTCCAACTAAATCCTGAGGATAAACTTTTCTATCTTGATCATATCTTCTAACAGAGATGGTTGGATCAACTAAATCCCAGCCATAGCCAAGAACAGGAGATTCTGTTAAAGATATTGCCCAAATATCAGCGAAACCTTCATTAAGTCCGCCATTTGACATACCACCATTCCAACCGCTTCCGTTATACCTGTCACTATTAATTGCATGACCATATTCATGATATACAACATCAGGAATCTTAGCAGTTGCATGACAACCACCTCCTTCAGCATAAAAATTAATTGAATTGCCATTAAAAAATGCATTACAACTTCCTGCTTCGTCAATATTAGTCTCTATTGGCGTATCTAAACCAGTATAATTTGGAAATACTACTTTTAAATGGTCATGAATATTATTAACAGCCTGATATGCAGTTCTTTCTTGCATTGTTGAATTAGAATTATTAAAACTGATATTATTAACAGTAGTAAGATTCTGAAAAATGTCAGGAGTATTACCTGAAGTTTGCACATCAGCATACAGTCCCTCAAGCTTATATCTAACCTGAGTTCCAATATTAAAAGGAAGCAATACATCACCATTATCATCAGTATAATAATTTGTTCCTGTAGTTTGATCTATTGCTTTTAGGTACTTGAAATTCTGTAAAACTGAAGGATCATAAGGATTAGTTGGATATACTTCTCCTGAAACTGTAGCTGTTCCAGTAGGAGGAGCCTCATACATCACTGTGTTTTTACGCATTAAAAGTTCTCCATTGTGTGCGTCAACGTAGCAAATATAATTAGCTGGTCCTTCTAGTATTCTAGAAGAAAAAGATACTTGATAAACTAAATGAAACTCATATTTTCTGAACTTTGGATTTGCTAAAACTTTTAAGTCATTTTTTACTTCAATATCAAAAATATCATTTGTAATATTAGAAGTAGCACTATTTATAGCACTTTGTGAATCTATTGAAGGTAATGTACTTACATCAATATCATTAAATACATCTAAACCGAAACCTATTAGCTCATTGTTAAGAGTAAATTTAGCATACAATTTACTGCCAAGAACCTCTAAATTATTATGATACTGAGTATAAGTTTTAGTTATATATTTATCATTTCTTATATTCGATGATTCTCTTAAATTATCTGGCAAGATAAAATTTTGTGCACTTAAAAAAGCTTGTAAATCATTTATAGCTATTGGAGAACCAAAAGCTCTATGTGGTAATTGATTTCTTTCATTAAAAATCACAAACCACTTACTATTATTTGTTATAAAATCCTTCCAAACAGTTTTATTTCTTAAATACTCTTGATATACTGGATCTAGAACCATATCTTCTTTAATGTATCTTATCTCGTTTTCATCAAAATGATTATGTTTTGTTGCATATAAATCAACTGTAAAAACAAAAACTATAAATAAAACTATTATTTTTTTCATATTATTTTTTGTGTAAAGATACGAGACATTAAGTAATATTTTGATAAATAATAACTAATTTAACTTAAAACTATTTTTTGTCCATCAAATGCCAATTGAATATTATTAGGAAGTTGACTATTTACTTCAGCATGAAGTCCCATATAATGAGAAATATGAGTAAGCAATGCCTTTTTAGGTTTGAGTTCTTGCAATAGTTCTAAAGCTTGTTGCAAATTAAGATGAGAAACATGTTCCTTCTTCCTTAGTGCATCCAAAATAATCAAACTAGCCCCTTTCATTTTTTCTTTTTCTTTTTCAGAAATAAAACTAACATCAGTAAGATAAACGAAATCTTTTATTCTAAACCCAAGTACAGGCATTAAATAATGCATTGCTTCAATAGGTATTATGGTTGTATCTTTTACTTTAAAAGATTGATTTTTAATAATGTTAATTAACACATTAGGAGTTCCTGGATACTTCTTTTTAACAAAAACATAAGGAAACTCATTCAATAAAGCCTTTTCGGTTGCTTTAGTACAATAAACTGGCATATCTTTTTTCCATTTAAAGTTAAATGCTCTGATATCATCCATGCCAGCAACATGATCTTTATGATGATGAGTAAATAAAATAGCATCTAAGTTTGTAACTTTTTCTCTTAACATTTGCTGTCTAAAATCAGGTCCAGTATCAATTACAAGAACTTGATTGTCAACCTCTACCATTACAGAAGAACGCAATCTCTTGTCTTTTATATTCCCTGATTGACAAACATTACAATCACATGCAATTACTGGCACTCCTTGTGATGTTCCAGTACCTAATAAAGTTATCTTCATTTAAATTCAATTAGATGCTGTAAAATTAATAGATAAATACTCTTTTTTAGGAAATATCTATATAAATTTGTACTCAGAATTATAAATATATCTCTTAATGACAAATAATGTAATACTAACGGCGGGACAAAAAGCATTACAAATAAATCTAGATAAAACTATTTACGGCTCATTTGTTGAAATAGGTGCAGGTCAAGAAGTAGCTCGTAATTTCTTTAAAGCTGGCTCTGCATCTACTACTATTGCAAAAACTATGTCTGCTTATGACAGAGATTTTTCTGATGCCATTTATGGAAAAGAAGAAGATGGTAGATATGTTTGTAAATCTAGACTAGAAAAAATGCTAAATCATGAGTATCAACTACTTGATGAAAGACTAGATAGAAAAAATCACAAAGACACTAAATTCTTTACTTTTGCAGACACAATTACAACCTCAAATTATTCAAAAACAATCCAAGGACATGGATGGATAGGGTTAAGATTTCAAAATTCTCCTAAGAGTCCTCCTTCTGATTTTATTATACATGTTATACTTCATGATCAAGATGCAAAGTTACAACAAGAAACAATTGGTATTATAGGAACAAATATACTTCACGCTTGCTTTAATGAAACTGATCCCAAAGAAATTCTAAGAAGAGTTTATGACTCATTAGATAAAGAGCAATTTGAAATTAATATGGTAGAAGTAATTGGTCCTGCATTTAAAAATGTAGATAATAGGCTACTAAGTTTAACACTTGTAAAAGAACGAATGACAAATGCAGTTATTTTTACTCCTGATGGGATGAATAAACAACCATCTGACATTCTTTACAAAAAGAATATACTTACAATGAGAGGTAGCTTCCGCCCTGTAACTAAGGTTAATATTGATATGATTGAAAAGGGATTAGATAGATTTGAAAGAACAAACAAAGTTTCAAAACAGGATATTCAAATCTTATTTGAAATTACTTTAAGTAATCTTAAAGCTAATGGAGAGGTAGATGAACAAGATTTTCTTGATAGAGCAGATATATTATGTTCATTGGGTTTTACAGTAATGATCTCTAACTATAAGAAATTCTATAAAATTATAGAATATCTATCGCAATTTACAAAATCAAGAATGGGACTTATCCTAGGAGTTGATAACTTAATTGAAATGTTTGAGGAGCAATACTATAGAAATCTTAACGGTGGTATTATGGAAGCCTTTGGTATAATATTTACTAGAGATATCCGATTTTATCTTTATCCTTACAAACCAAATAAAGAAACTAAATTGTTAAATAGTAATAATTTACCTATTCACCCAAGGGTAAGAGGATTGTATAATTATTTGCACTCAAATGGAAGAATTACAGATTTAGAATATAACTCTGATATATTAGGAATCTTTTCGAAAGATATATTAAAAAAGATAAAAGCATGTGAAACAGGAACATGGGAACATGCAGTTCCTGAAGGAGTTGCTGAAATCATCAAAGAAAAATCTCTTTTTGGGATAAGTTGTAAAATCAAGTAATCTATTTAATGAAAAAAATTTTAATATTACTTTTCTTAATTCCAATTATTACCATTGCTCAAAGAGGTGGTGGATATGGAGGTGATTTCTCTAAATTCGGAAAAAAAAATAAATCATCATATTTTAGAGGTAGTGTAAGTGGAAAAATTATTGACTCTAAAACTGGTAAAGGATTAGAATTTGCCAATATAAGTATTATTAATTCTAAATGGAATAAGTTAATTGAAGGAACGATAACTGGAAAGAATGGCAAATTTTCAATGAATAGCATTTTAACTGGAGATTATATTCTCCAAGTAAGTTACTTAGGGTATAAACAGAAAGAAGTTGAGTTTAAATTAACAAAAAAGGACCCTGACGTTCGGCTTAAGGACATCTTGCTTGAAGTTAGTTCTGAAATGCTTTCTGAAGTAACAATTGAAGAAGAAAAACCAATATTTGAGTCAAAAATTGATAAAATTATATATAATGCTGAAAATGATGATAATGGAGCCAATGAAGATGCTACAGATGTTCTACGTAAGGCACCTTTATTGTCGGTTGACTTTGATGGCAATGTAGAGTTAAGAGGTTCTAAAAATATTAAATTCTTACTTAACGGAAAAGCATCATCTTTTCTGTCCGGAGATCTAGCTTCTGCCCTATCAATGATACCTGCAGATGAAATTAAAAGTGTGGAGATTATTACTAGTCCCGGTGCAAAATATGACGGTGAAGGAGAAGCAGGAGTAGTTAATATTATCACACAAAAAAAAATAATTGATGGATATAAAGCCTCTGCAAACGGATCAATAGGTAACAATAGCAATAAAGGTGGATTTAATTTAACATTAGGCAAAGGAAGATTTAGCTTATCTTCAAGAGGTAATGTTTGGTTTAGCTGGCCTAGAGAAGGTACAACTAAATACAAAAGAGAAGACTGGAACGACAACGGAGATACTAATGTTTTAATAAATAATGGATTAAGTGAAAGTCAATGGACAGGATATGGAACAGGTATTAATATGTATTATGATATCAATGCCTATAATTCTATTTCTTCTGATATAAATTATCGAGGAAGAGATTTTCCTTCTAAAAATACAACAACTATTGATTACAACTCAAATGGAAATAATATGTATAGTTATGATACATATTTAGAATCAACTAATGAAACAAAGAACATAAGTTGGAATACAGATTATACTAAGACATTTGAAGACAATGAGGAAAGAGAGTTAAGTGTATCGTATCAGCTTGGAAATAGAAATAAAACAAATATTTCAGATATAACTGACACAACAAGTTTAAAGAATATTAATAAGGAAAATAATTTTGAACATACAGCGCAAATTGACTATGTTCATCCAATTAAAGATCACTTAATTGAAATTGGTAGTAAAATGATTATTCGTGATCAAGAGATGGATTATGAAACACTTTCTCAAATCGAAGCAAATCGTTTTCCAAATGAAATATTTAATTATACACAGACAGTAAATGCATTTTATTTATCTTCAAATATTCAACTAGAAAATGATTATAGTATTCTTGTAGGAACTAGATATGAATTAACTAATATAAAAGGAGAATGGAGTAATAACAAAAAAGAAAAATTTTCAAAAAACTATAACAATCTACTACCTAATTTAACTGTTTCAAAAAAAATAAGTACTGGAAAAAGCGTCAAGTTAAGCTATAATACTAGAATATCAAGACCTAACAGCAGTTATATTAATACTAATACAAATATTTCAGACAGACAAAATATCACTATAGGTAACCCAGAGCTTACACCATCTACATCACAACAAGTAGAGGTTGGATACAATAGTTTTGGAAAAAAATCCCAAGGTAGTTATTATCTATATTACAAAGTTAATGATGATTTAATTGAATCATTAGTATCTGTAAGAAATGATACTTCAGTTACTACATATGAAAATATAGGTGCTAGTACAACATATGGGGTAAATTATTATGGATCAATAAAGTTTAAAAAATTAACCCTAAGAGGTGGTGGAAGTCTTTACTCATATCAAGCAGAAGATAGTAGGTTCTATGCAAAAAGTAGATCTGCTTTGCTCTACAGCTATAATTTTGGACTCTCTCTCAAAATGAAAAATAATTGGAAAGCAGAAGGTTTTGGATTTATGAGATCTCCTTCACAAACCCTTCAAGGATCTTCAACAACCTTTTCAATGATGAGTTTTGGAATCAAAAAAGAATTTAAAAACAAAAGAGGTTCGATTGGAATTAGAATCGTTGAACCTTTTGCTAAAAACGGAGAGAAGGTTTGGACAACTAGGCTTAGCGGAGACAATTTCAATCAAGTTTCTGAAAGAACAACACCATTTACTTCTATAGGAGTAAGTTTTAAATATACATTCGGAAAACTAAACTTTAAATCTAATAGTAAAAGATCTAAAATAAATAATGATGATGTTAAAGAAGAAACTGAACAGAATTATTAATATATTTGTAAAAAAATAATGATGAAAAACTTACTAATTTTAACAGGAATAATTGCTATTAGTTTTCTAAGCTCATGTAGTAGTGATTCAAGAAAAGAAGGATGTACAGATCCAATTGCTACAAATTATCAGTCTTTTGCTGATTATGATAATGGTAGCTGTTTTTACAATGCAGAAATAGTTTTCTGGTATGATGCCATCACTGCTAATGAATTAAATCTTTATAATGATATAATCTACGGTCCAATAGATAGATTGGACTTTTATGTTGAGGGTGTTTATGTTGGCAGTGAAACTCCACCTCAAGCATTTATCTATGATGGAATACCAATATGTAATGAACCCACATATGTTTCAACAACTATGGAATGGACCAATAATAGAAATACACTAGTTAATTATAGAGTCATTGGTGTACATGAAGCTTTATTAGCAGATCTAGAAACAGTGGTAGATGAATACTCTTATGATTTAACTGCTAATGAATGTGCACCGTTCCAAGTTAGATTCCTAACTAAAAAGTAGAAATAATATATTGAGCAGCATTTTTTGAAGCCCCTTGCTGTTTTAATAAATCACTAAGATCTCTGTAGTCAGTTAAAATTTTTTCTCCTTTATTTAAAATAAGATCTAGCTCAGCTTTTAAATTTTTCTTATTTAATTCATATTGTATAAGCTCTTTAACTGATTCCTTTTTAAGAAGAATATTTACTAAAGATAGATAATCAATAGTCATCAAGTTCTTAGCAACAATATAAGTTAACCAATTTGTTTTATAACACACAACCTGAGGAACCTTAAATAATGCAGTCTCTAAACTAGCTGTACCAGATGTTACTAAAGCAGCTTTTGCATTAGATAAAAGACCATAAGTCTCATTGTATACACAAGATACATTATTTTGTTTTATAAAAGATTGATAATAACTCTTACTAAACGTATTAGTAGCTGCAATGACAAAGTTATAACTTGGGTAACTAGCAACAACTTCCAACATACTAGGCAAGATAGCTTCTATCTCCTGCTTTCTACTACCTGGAAGTAAAGCAATAATTGGCTTTGAAGTTTCAAAAGAAAATGAAAAGTCTTTTCGCTTTATTTCATCTAATAAAGGGTTTCCAACATAAGTGACCTCTACCCCATACTTCTTGTAGAAAGCTACCTCAAAAGGGAAGATAACTAATAAATGATCAACAAATTTCCTTATCTTTAAAATTCTACTTTTATTCCAAGCCCAAACTTTTGGAGAAATATAATAGCAAACCTTAATTCCATTTTTCTTGGCAAATTCAGCTATTTTTAAATTAAAACCAGGGTAATCAACTAAAATTAAAGCATCAGGTCTAAAAGCAAATATATCTCGCTTACAAAAGTTTAAATTAGATTTAATAGTTCTCAAATTTAAAAGTACGCTCCAAAGTCCCATAAATGCAGTTTCCTTAATATTCTTTGCTATAGAAACGCCCTCTTGTGTTAATCTTTCTCCTCCCCAAGCTCTTATCGAACAATCAAGATCAATTTTTTTAAGTTCATTAACTAGATTTGCAGCATGTATATCTCCTGATGGTTCTCCAGTAATAATATAATATCTCACGCTAAAAAAATTTAATAAAAACTATAGATATACCATAAAGCATTGTAGCAAATAAAATACCTCTTGCCTGTTCATCTCTAGAAGTCTTTATATTCATAAAAAAGATAAGTAAATTGATCAAAAGACTCAAACTAATAACATGAGATAACTTACCTATTTCAACAATCTTGTTGTACATTCCTACAGGATCAGAATCTTCTGTACAAAATGCAACATAAACTACAAATGCCGCAATAGGTGCTAATATGCCAGTAAAGAGGCCCTTTATAAGTTCTTTACTCATCAAAAAATAATTTATTTACAGATGATAATGAAGAATGAGCAGTTACATCAAACTGTACAGGAACTACTGAAATATAATGATTGGCCAATGCCCATTCATCAGTATCAGTTCCTTGATCATAATTTACGAATTTACCAGTAAGCCAATAATATTTACGTCCTTTAGGATCAATTCTAGCCTCAAATTCTTCTTCCCAATTTGCATTTGCTTGTCTGCATACCATGAGACCTTTCAACTGTTCACCCTTAATAGACTTAGGAATATTTACGTTTAGACAAATACCAGTATCCAATCCATGTTCAAGAACTTTTTTAGTGATATTTCTAATGTATGGCACTGCTTCAGAAAAGTCAGCATTATTATCATAATCCAAAAGTGAAAAACCAATAGATGGTATATCCTCTAAAGCTCCTTCAACAGCCGCTGACATTGTTCCTGAATAAATAACATTAATGGAAGAGTTAGAACCATGATTAATACCAGAAACACACAAATCTGGTTTTCTATCTAAAATCTGACTTACTGCTAATTTCACACAATCCACTGGAGTACCACTACATGCATATTCTTTTTGAGGTCCATTATCAAAAACCACTTTATCACACCTAATTAATGTTTCAATAGAAATAGCATGACTTTTAGCAGACTGAGGACTATTAGGAGCAACAACAACTACTTCACCAAAATCATTCATAATCTTAATTAGATTTCGAATCCCTTTAGCTGAGATACCATCATCATTTACAACAAGAATTAAAGGCTTTTTCATATATTTTTAAAATACAACAAAACTAATATAATATTGTTGTATAGTGATTAGTATTTTTTCTAATTTTGCATAAACTTAAAAACAAAAATAATATGATTTGGATAATAATGATTGGATTTATGGTAATTGGAGGAATTGTCAGTTCAAAATTGAAAAGTAAATTTAAAAAATATAGTCAAATTTCAACAACATCAGGAATGAGTGGAAAAGAAATTGCTGAAAGAATGTTAGCAGATAATAATATCAACGATGTTAAAGTTATTTCAGTACCTGGAAAATTAACAGATCATTACAATCCAATCGACAAAACAATTAACTTAAGTGCTGACGTATATCAAGGTAGACATGTTTCTGCAGCTGCTGTTGCTGCTCATGAATGCGGACATGCTGTACAACATGCTAATGCCTATAGCTGGCTTCAAATGAGATCTCAAATGGTCCCAATAGTAAACTACAGTAATAAAATGATGAGTGTCATTTTTCTACTTGGAATTTTTGGAGTAACTTTCTTAAAAATATTTTCTTTTTATCAATTAATAATGCTTTTTATTATTCTGCAAACAATTGTAACAACTTTTACACTAATTACCCTTCCTGTAGAATTTGACGCAAGTAAAAGAGCATTAATTTGGCTTAAATCATCTAATATTACGAATGATAAAGAGATAACCTATGCTAATGATGCACTTAAATGGGCCGCTAGCACTTATATAGTTGCAGCACTTGCTGCGGTAACCTATCTCTTATATTATATATCAATGTTAAAAGATTAATTTTAAAAAGAACTTTTATACGCCCCAATAAAAAAGCCTTAACATTTTTGTTAAGGCTTTTTTAAAAATAAAGAATTTAATATTCTTATTTCTTAGTTAAGAATGGTAATCCAGTTCTTGAATTCTCTTTAACATTGTATCCATCAGGCTTATCACATGCTGTAGATCTAGAATCTTTTGAGAAATAGTAGATAGTTTGTACTCTACCAGTAGATTTTAAAGTAACATCTTTTTTATTTAAGTGATAAGTTGTTCCTTTTGAATTGTTGTGCGTAAAAGACATAATTATTTTTTTTAGTTAATACTATTTTTTACTGCCACTAATATAGATAAATCAGAAATATTATTCTCTACTAGATGTAAATTATTTATACCTGTTAATAACTAAGCTTTAATATGTTGTTGAATATAAACTTAAATATAAAAATACAATAATAAATAGACCACAATAAAAACCTCTTAAACAGTTGAATATGAGTATTTTAAATCAATTTATTAAATCAATAAATATTACTAGATATAGAATATATTTCTACTAGGTTAAAAAGTTAATAACTTTAAAATAGATAGATACATTTAATAATATACAATAATTAATGCAGTTATATAATCTAGTAAAATACGTTTTTGAAGAAAATAATATTGACAAAATATTGAAATAACTATTTTTACAAAAAGTTAAAATAACAAAATGAAACATCTACTTATTTTATTCATTGGCATATTAACTTACAATAGTTCATGTGCCCAAAAATATACTGATACTTATATAAAAGATGCAAACACAGCTGCAACTCAATGGTGGGCTCAAATTAATTCTAAACAGTATGAAAAAGCATACAACAACCTTTCAGATATATTAAAGAGTCGTGCGACTTTTGAAAATTGGTTAGCACAAATAACAATGCTTTTAAATGAATTTGGAGATATTAAAAATAGAATTGTAACAAATTCATACTTTTCAAGTGAGTTAGAAGGATTTGAAGATGGTTTCTATGTAACAATTGAGTATGATGTGAAATATTCGAAAACAAGAAACCATACAGAAAGTCTTTTACTAAAACAAAGTGACAAATTTAAGTGGGAAGTTCTTGACTTTAACTACACGTTTCAAGCTTTAGAGAAAAAAAATTAATTTATAGACTATTTTTAGTGACCCAGTATCTATAAGCTAATATTACTTTCTCTAAATTATTGAGTTTAGTAATATCCTTATGAAATAAAGAAGGAATAATTGCTTTATTTAATCTTGCTAGAAGTTTAAAACATATTATTCTTAAATTACGCATTATATCACCTGTCAATTATAATTTTGTTAGTTATAATTGCTGATGGAGTAATAATATTTATAAAATATGTTCCTTTTGAAAATCTTATTGTTTTAATTTTAATCAAACTATTGACTTTATCTTTATAATATATTAACCTTCCCACAACATCGTATATCTCAACATCATAAAAGTTAGGTGAATTTATATCAATAAAAAATTCCTCAGATGTAGGATTAGGAAAGATTTGTATATGATTTTGGTGAGTTTCATAAAAGGAAGTAGAACAAGTATCAACAAATACTAATATTTCCTCTCTAGATTCACATCCATTAGAATCTAAAGCCTCAACAACATAAGTAAAATCTTGATTAGGAAAAACCACTACCCTGTCCTTGTCAACATCAGTAGGATTTCCAGTGTTCCACCAGTAGCCAACGAAACCTTGACTAACCTCAATAACAATAGAATCACCCAAACATATATTTGGAGGATTTGGTATTGTCATTGGATTTAAAGAATTTGTTTGCATAACAGAAACAAATAACTCTCCTCTTCTATCGCAACCAGCACTATCAATAGCTTCTACAACATACAACTGTGAAAAAACAGGAAAGTCTACAATTCGATTTACAGGAGGAGTAAGTAAAGTATTAGGCACCCAAATTATATTAGAAAGACCTAAAGTATCTATTTCTAAAACAATAGAATCACCAAGACAAATAGAGGGTTGAGCAGGTGAATTATAAATTATAATATCTTGTACTTTAATATCAATACAAGCTGTATCAATACACCCATTTGCATCAATCTGAATTACACAATACGTTCCAGGAGCATTAATTGTTAATATATTACTATTGGAAGACATCCCATTTCCGTACCACTGATATGTAACAGGAAGTATACTTGAAGCATTTGGTGATGCAGTAAGAATTTGAGGATTATTAGAGTTACAAATAACAGAATCTGCTACAATTTCTACTCCACATGATGACTGTATATTTGGAACCCAAGATGAACAAGGTAAAAATCCTCCAGGCATTCCATTTGACACTGCTGGTACCCATGGTACATCTGCACAATCTGCAATACAATAATTAGAATACATTACACCATCACATCCACAAACTGGCATATATATCATTGGACATGCACAAAGTGCTGAAGAATTAGCTATACAATCTTGACAAATTATTGTATCACAACCAGTATTAATATCTATGATAGTAACACACCACTGAGTATAAAATGGGATTTGATTGGCTGAACCAACAACCAATCCATTAGTGTCGGTCCAAGAATAAGAATACTGCGACAGACCATTAACATTAACATTCATCATCCAAGGTGAACTAGAGTTGTCAATATAAACACTACCACCAGCTAGACTACATGGAGACGTAATTTGAGAGGAGACAGGATAGTATAAAATACTTAAACAAAATATAAGTATAAAAAAAGGAGATATCTTTTTCATTAAGCAAAATTTATAATAGTCAAATATAATAAATAAAAGTTATCTACAAAATACAATCTCTGAATCATTTTCATCATGAAACTCATACCCATCACTTGAAAACAACTTAAGATCACTTACACTTGTAATTTTGTTTTTGATAATAAAGTTTACCATTTTTCCTCTTGCTTTTTTTGCAAAAAAAGAAACAACTTTTAGTTTACCATTTTTAAAATCTTTAAATACTGGTGTAACAAATGAATGATTTAAACTCTCTAACTTAATCGCTTTACTGTATTCATTAGAAGCAAGATTTATTAATGTTTCATTACTCTTCATTTCAGATGACAGAGATTTATTTAACTTATCTCCCCAAAATTGATATAAATCATCTCCCATTTTTGTTTTAAGTTTTGTTCCCATTTCTAAACGATAAGGAAGAACGGAATCTAAGGGTTTTAGTAACCCATATAGGCCTGAAATAATTCTTAAATTATTTTGTGCAAACATTAATTCTTCACTATTGAATGAATCTAATTCTATTCCCTGGTAAACATCTCCCTGAAACATATATATTGCTGCATGTATGTCTTTTGACTTTAAATCCCATTTTTGAAACCTATCATAATTTAACTTGGCCAAATTATCGCTTAATCCCATTAGAACCTTAATATCTTCTACAGAGTAGCTTTTCAACTGTTCTGCCAAATACATAGCCTCATCACTAAACTTAATTTGAGAGGAATTACCAATAGTAACACTGTCTGAGGCTATTTTTTTAGCTGGAGAAATTATTATCTTCATTGTTCTTGTATTTTTGTACAAAATTAGTAATTTAATAAATGTATAGCCTACTAAAAAAATACAAACTTAGTGCAATTCATATAATGGTTGTTATACTAGGTTTCACTGGTATACTAGGTAAATTAATCTCATTAGATGCTATTCACCTAGTTTGGTACAGAATGGGGATTGCATTTGTAGCTTTAGCACTTTTTCTCTACATAAAAAATCAACTATTCTCAATAAGTAAAAATAGTTTCTTTAAATTATTAGGTGTAGGTGCTTTAGTTACTATTCATTGGATATGTTTTTTTCAATCAATTAAAGTATCGACTGTATCAGTTGCTGTAGTTTGTATGGCTACATCTTCACTATTCTCTGCTTTAATTGAACCTATATTCTTTAAAAGAAAAATATTAGGATACGAAGTTATAATGGGAATAATTGTTGTTTTAGCTCTTGCATTTGTTATGGGGACAGAAACAAAATATATCTTAGGATATTTTTATGGAATATTAGCTGCTCTTTTCGGAACACTTTTTACTCTTTTTAATGCAAAATACATTAAAGAAATTGGAGCAGCTCAAATTACAATGATTGAAATGCTATCTGGCATACTAATTATAAGTTGCTTGTTTATTTTTCAACAAGATTACAGTATAATTAATACGACAATATCATTAACTGATTTCTATTATCTTTTGATTTTAGCTGTTATCTGTACTGCCTTAGTTTTTGTTTGGATGACAGAAATAATGAGACATGTAAGTCCATACTCATTAATTATGGCAATAAACTTAGAACCAATATATAGTATTTTACTAGCTCTAGTTTTCTTTGGCGAAAATGAACTTATGAGTATTTCATTCTATATTGGTAGCTCGGTAATTATAGGAATTGTATTTCTTGAAGGATATTTAAAAAACAAGCAATAGTTTTTTGTAACTTTCGTTATCATTCTTAATTTTGCATATTAAAAAAAAATAATGAAAAGAATTACAACCATTATACTTATAAATACTTTAGCTTTATTTAGCTTTTCTCAAAATGTCTTTAATCAAAAGCAAGAAAAATATAAAATTACAGGAGAAATTACTGGTCTAAAAGATTCTACAGTAATACTTGCATACTATTTTGGAGGAAAACAATATGCCACAGACACAGCTAATGTCATAAATGGTAAATTTACTTTTAAAGGCGATAAAAAACTTAAAGGAGGGATGTATTTAGTCGTCCTTTCAGAGAGTAAATATTTTGACATAATTGTCTCCGAACAAAATTTTTCATTTACAACAAAATTAAATGATCTAATTGGTTCAATGACTTTTAAAAACTCAAAAGAAAATCCCCCTTTTTATAAATATTTAAATTTTATTATGGAAATGCAAAAAAAAGTTACTCCTATTAGAGAGCAACTTAAATCTGCAGAAGGGGAGATAAAACAAGAATTACAGATAAAAGCTCAAGAAATTGATGAGGAAGTAAAAAAATATCGAAAAGATTTTTTAACAAATAACGCTGATAAATTTTTCTCAAAAATAATACAAGCAACAACAGAAATAGAGATTCCTGAAGCACCTTTAGATAGTACAGGAAATCCAGATAAAAACTTCTCTTACCTATATTACAAAAAGCATTTTTGGGACAACATTGATTTCTCTGACGCAAGAATGTTAAGAACACCTATCTTTTTTAGTAAGATGGATCAATACTTGGATAAACTTACAGCTAAACACCCTGATTCAATTAATATATCAGCTGATATTTTAGTTGAAAAAGCTAGAGCTAATGATGAAATATTTAGATATGTAGTTTCTTATATCACATCTACATATGAACGTTCTAAAATTATGGGAATGGATGCTGTATTTGTACATATGGTAGAAAAATACTATATCACAAATCAGTGCAATTGGGTTGATTCAATTGAATTAGTTAAAATATCGGATAGAGCTCAAAAAATAGCTCCTAATTTAATAGGAAGAAAAGCTGCTGAATTTGTTGACTTTTACGGAAGACCATTTATGAAAGATACATCTGGAATTGTTCATTCTCTTAACGAAATAAACGCTGATTATACCATATTAGTTTTCTTTGGACCAACTTGTGGGCACTGTAAAAAAGAAATCCCCAAAATCAAGCATAATGTAGATTCACTAATATTGTCTGGATATGACATTAAAACTTTTGCAGTAGCAACTGAGTTTGACAAAAAAGAATGGAAGAAATTTATCAAAGAGCAAAAAACTGGATCTTGGATAAATGTAGCTGATATAAATCATGATTCTGAGGGGAATCCCGTTGCAAGTAGTGATTGGAGAGATAAATATGATATCTACTCAACACCTGTTATATATCTATTAGATAGAGAAAAAAAGATTCTTGCAAAAAGAATAACTCACTCTCAAATTGTAGAGATACTTAGTAGACTAGAAAAAAATTAAAGATAAACATGGGTGGCACCACCATCTTTTGTTAGATAAAACCTAAGATTATAATTTCTTAAAATAGTATGCACTTCTTTTTTAAGAACCCCCTCACCAATACCATGAATAATTTCTATTCTATTAATATTACTACTTAAGGCTTTCTTAATCTTTTTGTGACACTCATTTAACTGTATTTGAACAATTTCAAAATTATCCTTGTCATTGTAATTTGATAATAATAATTCTATATGTAAATCAACCTTTAAAACTCTTTGCCTTTTTTGATTCTTTTTTGAACTAAAAGACTTTAATTTAGATTCTTTAGAATTAAAGTTATTGCCATACGAGGCTGCTTTGTCTGTATCTTTCTCAATCTTGACTAAATCGTTTACAGAAACAATCATTTCAAAACCATCTGAAGAAATTACAGTAACCTTAAATGGAGAATTTATTCTTACAATCTCTGCACTAAGATTGTCATTTTTAAAAAGGACTCTATCTCCTATAAAAAAATCCATTAATAATAAATTGAATGAAAAGAAACATCACCATTACTAAACTCAAGTGTTGGCATTGGAAACTTTAAAAATCCAAAAGTATGAAGCACTGAGTTAATTATTTTACTTTTAGTCTTAATCTTGTTTAAATCAACATCAAATGTTAAATAATACTGTCTATATGCCATTGCACTATCAGGATAAGGATCAATCATATTTTCAGCACCATATCCTAAAGCAAAACTCAACCAAGACGGAAATTTTTCTTTATTAATATTTAGAAGTGATTTGATATTAAAGGTAAGCCAATAAGTTTGACCATTATAATCTTTTAAAACTTGTTCATAATAATTACTTCCCAATTGTTCTTCATTCATTGAAGGGAATTTTGTTGAACTATAACTATATTTTAATTGGATTTTTTGTTCATCCCATTTTAATGCTTGTCCAATAGCTAAAAGTGAGCCAGTTGTATTTGCTATTAAATCTCCAGATGAAGCTCCCCATTGCTTTGATGTACCATCTAGAATTTCAATTATAGTTAAGAATAAAGATCCAGTCATACCTCCGTACCAAATAGCATTTTTCCTATTAAATCCCGCCCATTGATATGCTTTAATACCAGCTACTCCACTATAGTATGAAACTGACATATGTCCAATCTTATCCATCTGCAACCATTCTTTATTATCATTAATGAAATGAAAATTACTTCTGGGGTAGCCTGAATACCAAAGTTGATTTAAGGCTACTAAAGAAATTGTATATATACTAGCCTCAGAAATTAATAAAAATTTTTTTCTCTTTTTTTGAAGTAAAGAATTTGAATCATTAATCTCAGTGAATTTATTGTTAATATTAGAAAAATAAAATTCTTGTCCGTTTAGATGGGTAAATATACAGACACATATTATCAATAAGTAATAACGCATTTATAAAATAGTAGACTTACAAGCAGCCAATATATCAAATGCTATACTTTGATTCTTTGCCTCAGCATAAGTTCTTAAAACAGGTTCAGTACCTGAAGGTCTAATCATCAGCCAAGTATCAGCATCAAAAAAATACTTATATCCATCCGTTTTTTCAACTCTTTCAACATTATATTTACCAAACTTTTCAAACTTTCCTAAATTACAATCTTCAATTATTCTAATTTTAGTATCATTATCAATATGTAAATCAATACGCTCAAAAGCAAAAGGACCGATAATTTCATATACTTCAGCAATCAAATCATCTAATGATTTTCCAGATTTAGACATAAACTCAAATAATATTAATCCCATCCAAATCCCATCACGCTCAGGAATATGACCAGCAGTAGCAATACCACCTGACTCCTCCCCTCCTAATAAAACATCCTCTTTAACCATTTTTCCGGCAATATGTTTAAAGCCAATTTGAACTATTTCATGATCTAAACCGTAATGTTTACATAATTGAGCAACCTTTACAGAACAAGAAAAAGCTGTAACTACTTTACCACTCAATCCTTTATACTTAACTAAGTAATGAATTAACAATAAAATTATGTGATGAGAATCAATAAAATTTCCACTACTGTTATAAAGACCTATTCTATCTGCATCACCATCAGTAGCAAGTCCACAATCTATAGGATTCTCCTTCATTAAATTAGAAAACTCTAATAGATTTCTATGAATAGGCTCTGGAGAAACACCTAAAAATCCTGGATTATTGTCACAATGTAGAAATGTAGCTTTAGGTAATAGCTTTTTCATAGCATTCATACCTGCCCCAAACATAGCATCATAAGCAAAATTCATTTTTGAATTTCTAATAGAATTTAAATCAAAACTACTCTTAACATGTGTACAATAAATATCTTCTAAATCCACATAAATTAATCTTCCAGAATTAACTAGATCTTCTATTGAAATAGAAACATAATCTACAGAATTGAATTCTGGAATTCTGATTTCTATATCATTTATATCATCTTGTAACAATGGGCCTCCAAAGTTTCCTTTAAGTTTATACCCATTATAACTTGGAGGATTATGAGAGGCAGTAATAACAACACCTAAATCTGCTTTTTCTTTCACTACTCCTAAAGAAACCATTGGAGTAGTAACAAATCCTTTAGACACTTTTACTAAAACCCCCTTACTTGCTAATACCTTTGCTGCTGTTTCTGCAAATAGCTCTCCAGCAAAACGGCAGTCATGTCCAATTACCACTGATGGTTTTTGATATTTTTCATTTAGCCAGTTTGCAACAGCAATACTTACTCTAGCTACATTATCAGTTGTATATTCCTGACCAATTATTGCTCTCCAACCATCCGTTCCAAATTTTATCTTATTCATAACACAATTTAATTTATAGATGCAAAACTATAAAATTACCTCATTATTTTTCTTTTATTTAATGCTCTTCTATATTTTTTGGCATTTCGAGAATGTTCTCTTGAATTAACAGCAAAATTATGGTAACCAGAGAAATCTTCTTTCGCACACATAAAAATATAATTGTTTTTATTCGCATTTAAAACAGCGTCAATAGCATTTATTGATGGAATGCAGATTGGTCCTGGAGGCAATCCTTTATATAAATATGTATTATAAGGAGAATCAATTTTCAAGTCTTTTGTTAACACCCTCCTAATAGAAAAATCTCCATTAGCAAATATGACAGTTGGGTCCGACTGTAATTTCATTCCTTTTTTAATTCTATTTAAATAAAGACCTGCAATCTCTGGTCTCTCATCTAATTTAATATTTTGCTCCTTCTCTACTATTGAAGCAAGTATTGAAACTTCATAATAAGAAAGTTTTAAACTGTCAGCTTTTTGCTTCCTTTTAGTATTCCAAAAATTAGAATATTCTTTTAACATTCTACTTACAAATTCTTCAGCAGAAGTATTCCAATAAAATTCATAAGTATTTGGCAAAAAAATACAAGCCAAACTATGATCATCTAGGCCCAAAGTCCTTTGAAAAAGCACATCTCCAACATACTCTAAGATAGATACTGAATCAGCTTCTATTTGATTAGCAATATTTCCTGCCAAATCTTCTATTGTCCTTAAATTATTGAAAGTAACTTTAACAGGATCTTGTCTGCCTGAGCGCAACAAATTAACTAATTCATTATTATTTAAGGCTCTATCTATTCTATATCTTCCTGGTTTAATATTAACATTATATTTCTTTTGTTTTGCAAGCCATACAAAAGAACTTGAGTTTATCAGCAAACCATTTTCAGATAATATATCAACTACTTCGTTAAAACTAGAATTTGTTGGAATATATATATACTTCTCAACAGAATCTTTACTGAGAAGTACATTTGGATGATACACTCTTGAGTATAATTCATATACTAAACCTAGAGCTCCTATTATTATTATTATTATAAAAGCTATTATAAACTTTCTAACATCTGATTTTATTCTATTATTTTTCAATTATAACTTATCTAAAATACTTTTTGCTTTATGTTGCGGATTAATTTCTAAAATTTTATACAAATATAACTTAGTAGACTTAGTATCATCTCTTTTTTGAGATAAAAGCACCAAATTTTCATAGGCTAAAATATAATCAGGGTCAACTGCGATTGCATGTTTTAAAATACGTTCTGCTTCTTGATAATTTTCTTTTAAGATTGCTATATAACCCAAATTTAAGTAAATTTCTTTAATAGTAGGATTTAGCTTTAAAGCATTAGTAAATTGTATCTCTGCATCATAAATCTGATTATTATTTAGCAAAAAGGCACCATATTTAATTTTATAATCAATTACAAATGGCATTAGATCTACTGCTCTTTTGTGATAACTATGTGCTTGAGTTACTAAATCTTCTTTAAAAAACACTTCTCCCAAACGACTAAACGCTAAAGCTAAATCTGATTTTGTATAAATAGAATCATTCAACTGAGTACTCATAACATAATTTATGAGGCCATCTCTATCATTTTTAAGATAATAATATTGGATATAGTAAACAAAATTATTATCAGATCTTTCTAAATAAAAAAATGCAGAATCCAAATACAAATTATTAGCTTCAAAACTTTCATAACGTTTTAAGTAAGCCTTTGCTTTAGATAAATCAGTAGGATTGTTATTATTAATAGCAAATAGCCCAAGGAATTTACCTCTTTTTGATTCATTTGAAGAATGAAGTCCAATCTTATGATCAGTAATTGAAACATGCATTATATCAGTAGTTGAGGATTTTGGCATATGACATGAAGTACAATTTTGTATATTTTCATCTTCACATAAATCATGACATTGCATACATTTAGCATCAAAATAACTAACTTCTAATTTAGTTACACTTTTATGTGGATTATGACAGGTTACACAAGTCATTTCAGTATTTTGAAAGCAAGAGCTTTGTTTTAATCTATCCACATGTGATGCCATTATAAATGAATGATCATCTTCAAATTTTGGCAAATAAGTGTCCATTACGTCCTCAAGTTTCATTCCAGGCTTAAAAGATTCAAAAGATTTACCTTCAGCTAAAACAGAAGTACCTTGCAAGTGACATCTTTGACAAACATCAAACTGTAAATCTAATGGCAATTTACTAGGGTTTACAATAGAATAATCAATATATTTTGACGTGTCAATAAATTCTCCTGCCAGTTTTGTTTTTACATGTATTTCTCCAGGACCATGACACCTCTCGCAATCTATGCCTTGAGGAACAGTGTTATACTTATTTGATGATAAACTTATATGATCGGACTTAGCATTATGGCAACTCATACATTCTAAACCAATCTCTCGAGTAAATCTACTATTTTGACCATTTTCAAAACCTGGTGGCAAATCTGCTATCTCTTCTTGAGTATAATATGTATAAGGAATTTGATGCAAATATCCATTTATCTCAAATATATGAGAATTAGTATGATGGCCACTACCAATTTTATAATCGATCTTTTTAATAAGCAAGTGGATAGTATCCTTCCTTTTTAACCTAAATTCCTTTATATATAAACTGTCATATTTAAAAAAAGGTTCATAAAACAAATTTTTAATAGAATCATAAATTATTGGCATTAAAGAACCATCTAGCTCACTATTTTGTTTAGTTGCATAATGAAACGAGCGCCCCATACCTGTCTGTATATAAGAATCATAGATCTCAGCATGGCACATTCTACATTGTTCTTTTCCAACATACTTAACCGTATCATTAAGGTTTAAATAAGCCTTATAATTACTTACTTCACCTTCTTGACATGAAAACAAAAGAAGAAAAAAAAGAAATGCAAAATATCGCATTTTCTATTAAAGCATTGATTGATTAATTTATTCTACAACTATTCTCTTTTCTACTGTTTTATCATCATAAATGTAAAACAAAGGGGTATTTTTTCTATAATTTACTTCTTTTCCAAAAATATCAGTTAACATTAAAAGTTTTTTATTTCTATTCTCTTCTTCAATAGAACTAACTATTACATTAACTAAAAGTGAAACCTGTTCACCTACACATCCATTAATATCTATTTCTTTTGTAAAGAAAGAAAACATTCCTGAGCTGTTCCAAGTAACATCTATTGAATTTGTTCCTTGACCAGACATAGAACCACCAACTAGAGTCCAATCATAAGTAGAGCCAGGTGTAGCAACTACAGAATAATTTACTGGTTGTAATACAGTTGGACTAGTAGGCCCTGAAATAGCAGATGTATTTACTATGTTTGAAACTATAAAGGGAGCATCAGAAACACCTTGACAACCATTAACATCAGTAACGTTAACAGAATAAGAACCAATAGCATTTACTGTTATTTGTTGAGTAGTATCTCCTGTACTCCAATTATAAGTGGCATAATTTCCAGCATCTAGAATGACTTGTCCATTAGGCAAACACAAAGAACCATTACCAATACTATCAATAGTACAATAAAATTGACTAGCACCAGATATTATCTGAATTATATTAGATGTAGCTGTACACCCTGTAGGATATGTTACATCAACATGATAATTGCCAGCATTAGAAACTATTAAGGTCTGAGCAGTATTAATCATCATGCTTCCATTATTATACCATTGATAATCAATAAATCCAGAACCAGCATCTAAAGTCACATTTCCATTACACAAAGAAAGTCCTGATGCTGAAGCTGTAATTGTTGTAGGAGATATACTAACAGTAGTAGTGTTTGATGTTCCTGTACAACCATTTATATCTATAACAGACAAACTATAATTACCAACTGATGTTGTAGAAATAGAGGAAGAGGTTGCACCAGTACTCCAATTATAACTAGAAAAACCTAAAGGCCCATCTATTAAAACAGTATCTCCTTGACAAATAAATACAGAATCAGAAGTAGAAAGATTAATAGGAATATTTCCTGAATAAACAGTAATGGTATCTGAATGACATGTTAAACCATTATTAGTTGTAGAACTAACATAATAATCTCCCGGACTATTTACAGTTAATAAATTATTCGTTGATGGTCCATTCCAATTATAAGCCAAAAATCCAGAAGGTGCAGATAATACTAGCGGTCCATTACATAATGAAGTTCCTGTACTAGAGATATTAGTATTTACTACTTCTACATGCATAGTATCTGCGTAAGTATTACCATTACAATCAAATACTGCAGCGATATCAGTAGATTGAGAAGGGGTATAAACCAAGGTGTCTCCTCCTCCAATTAATTGCCCAGAATTAACATCATACCATGTAGCGCCACCACCGTAATAAACCTTAATTAGTGGTCCTCTAGGATTATTTACAGGACTTGGAAAATTTCCACCATGACCAACTGTTATTGTTAAAAGAGAATTACTTCCCCATGGTGAAACACCAGGAATTGTACCTGCTGTTGCTGTAGAATAAGAAACTGTTGAACTCCCACCAACATAAAAGCCATATGTAGCGCCAGCTGGAATAATAACTGATGTTATAGGGATTATTGAAGAATATAATGGTGTTGTTGTAGAAGCTCCAGATGGAATATTTACACTTACAGAAGCAGCAACTTGCGTCCAACCGTTTGTTGACGACATAACAGGAATATAATCACCAGGGTAATACCAAATATCCATAACATTGGTCCCAGAGTAACTATAAGTACCTTGAGAAAAACCTGTAATAGTAACATCATTTGCAGAGGTGTTTACAATGTTAAACATTGTTCCAGCTGACCCATTTGAAGATCCTATATCAGAAGCTAAACTATCAGTAGCCCCACTACAACCAACAGTACCAGGTCCTGATAAAGTTGCTATTATTTGAGCTTCATCACCAAAACAAATATCTTGATCAACACCAACAGAAAGTTGCCCAAAACCAATAAAGGGAAAGCAAATTAATATTAAAAATAGCTTTTTCATCTTTTATTTTTGTGCTAATTTAAAAAAATATTGTGAATATGATTTTTCGCTTTCTAAAACAAATCCACAAGAAGTAAATAATTTAATGCTTACTATATTTTCTTTTGTAACAATAGCATATAATTGATTTATATTTAAAGCAAAAAATGCATAATCAATAAGCAAGTTTAAAGCTTCTTTTGCAAAACCTTTATTTCTATATTCCTTATCAACTATTATCCCAACTCCTGTACTAGCGTTTGTGTAATTGAACAGATCAATAAAACCAATAGGGATTTCCTTTAAATCAATTACAAAACGATACTGCTTAGCAATATTAATATCAATCTTAGAGTTTGAAATATAATTTGCTAACTCTTGCTTGCTATATTGTTTGTTTTCACCACCAAACTTCCAATTTTCCTCATCATTTTCAATCATATAAAGAAACTCAAGATCAGAATCTAATAATGGTCTTAATACTATTTTTTCTCCTTTTAGCATTCAAACTCTCCTGCATAAACTAATCTTGCTTCACCACTTAACCATATATTTCGGTAAATACCGTTAAATTCTTCAAATCCAACAGTTAGCATACCCCCTTGTGTTTTAATACTTATAACATTATCTTCAATATAATTTGAATAATGCATAGCAATAGCTGATGCCACAACTCCAGTTCCACAACTAAGAGTTTCTTCTTCTACTCCCCTTTCATAAGTTCTTATTTCTAAATTATCACCATCTTTTACAAAATTGACATTTACACCATCATGATTAAAAAGAGCTGAATTTCTAATTCTCTTTCCTTCATCATTAACATTAAGTGATACTAAATTATCTACCATTTTAATAAAATGAGGAGAACCAGAATCAAGAAAAAAACCACCATTAAGTTTCTTAATTTCAGTTACATCTTTCATTTGTAAATGAACATCTTGTGATGTTATTTTTGCTTGGTGAACACCATCTATTGCTATAAAAGTAGTTTCATTACTTATAAGCTCAATAAGTTCTGCAAAAGCAACAATACATCTTCCGCCATTGCCACACATACTTGATTGATTGCCATCAGAATTAAAATAAATCATTTCAAAGTCATAACTATTATGATTTCTCAACAAAATAAAACCATCAGCACCTATACCCATTCTCCTTTCACATAGAGCAGCAATAAGATCTTGGTTTTTAGCATCAAAATTATTCTTTCTATCATCAATAATAATAAAATCATTTCCTGTTCCTTGATATTTATAAAATTCAAAAATCATATTGTAAAAGTAATAATAAATCAGCTCTATATTTCAATAGAAAAACTATTTTTGCTAAATCTGAATACTAACACTAAAGAAATGAACTATGGCATCATCTTATGAAGACCAGTTAAACAATTGGGTAAATAAAGAAAAGGCAGGAGTTAATCTACTTAACTCTGTTGGAACATTAATGTATGATAAAGGAATTGAACTCATACTTTTCAGAAGACATCTATTAGAGATTGGCGTATCAGAATTAATGAACTTTATCTCATATGCAAATAATGTAGTTGGTCGTGAAACTAATGTGGAAACCGCTAATTTTTTAGCAGCTGAGATGTTAAATATAGACCTTGCACCAAGTAAAATTGATATTGGACGTTTAACTGCAGAGTATATTGAAAGTGGTGCTACAAATGCAAACGATTTTTTATCTAAAAAACTTAATCATATAATTGGAGTAGATACGAGTTCAAAAAATGCTAAGGACGTGATACTTTATGGTTTTGGAAGAATTGGAAGACTAACAGCAAGAGAGTTAATTAAACAAGCAGGTAAAGGACAGCAATTAAGACTAAAAGGAATTGTTATTAGAAAACTAACTGACGCTCAAATTATAAAAAGAGCAGATCTTTTAAGAACAGATTCAGTACATGGTTCATTTAAAGGAGTTGTTGATGTTGACCTAGCAAATCAATCTATAATTGTAAATGGTCAAGTCATAAAATTTATTAATGGAGGGAATCCTGAAGATATTGATTATACTCAATACGGAATTAATGATGCGTTATTAATTGATAATACTGGAGCATTTACTGATAAGAAATCTTTATCTAAACACTTAAAATCAAATGGGGTAAGTAAAGTATTATTAACTGCACCAGGAAAAGCAATTCCAAATATTGTTTATGGAATCAATTCAAAAGATTTAGATATTGATAATAATGATGTTTTCTCAGCAGCTTCATGTACAACTAATTGTATTGCTCCGATTTTACATGTTGTAGAGAATGAATATGGTGTTAAGAAAGGACATTTAGAAACAGTTCATGCTTATACAAATGACCAAAATTTACTAGACAACATGCACAAAAAACCTAGAAGAGGGAGATCAGCTGCAATAAATATGGTCATTACCTCAACAGGAGCAGGTAAAGCAGTTACTAAAGTTATTCCATCATTAGAAGGGAAATTAACAGCAAATGCAGTACGTGTACCTACTCCTAATGTTTCCTTAGCAATCTTAAAACTAAACCTTGAAAAAAGTACTTCTATAAACGATATCAATGCCGTAATGCGTCAAGCCGCATTACATGGCAGCCTTGTAAATCAAATCAACTATCAAGTTGATCCTGATCTAGTATCAACAGATATTATAGGAAATACTTGCTGTTCAATATATGACAGTAATGCAACAATTTGCACTGATAATGGCCAAGATGTTGTTCTATATATTTGGTATGACAATGAGTTTGGCTATACCAAGCAAGTTATTCGTCTAGCAAAACAGATTGCTAAAGTAAGAAGACTAACGTATTATTAAAATATATTATAAAAGAGTTGTGAAGCTAAATAATAATATATTTTTAATTTATAAGCTTTTTAACTCAATGTTTACAGGCTTATCCATTGGAATACTCTTTACTATCTATAAACCCATAGAAAACCCATCAATTTTCTCAATTGGTGGAATGGTACTTGCAATTGGAATGCTAATACTTGCTCGCTATTATGATAAGTTACTTAATATTAAAAACTTTCTAAGAATATCTATATTGGTCGAAATTATTATACTAATTACGCTATTTATATTTTTATCTTTTCAACTTTCTATTACTTCTGCCCTTTTAATTTATTGTGGATATCAAATTACTTTTATTTTTGGAGGATACCTAGTTAGAGCGGAGACCTTAGTTGCTCAAGAAAAAGACTTTATAGGAAGTATTGATTTCAACAAACAAGTTGGATATTTAATAGGTCTAGCATTATCTTTTATTTTCTACAAAACACTAGAATTAGGTTTTGAAATATCAAACTCTGTTACTCAAATAAAAATACTTCATTACTTTCTAATTTGCCTACAAATCTTAATAATAGTTTTATTAGTTAAGAGTTTTGACAAAATGAATAGTATCTATAAATGAATAATAGTATTTTTTAAAAATAACTTATCTAACTAAAATTATTTTACCATACTCTTGATGTTTCCATCCTTCAAAATCTTGATAAGATATATCGTATATATAAGTATCTGAAGGCAAAGCCCTGAGAGTTGAATAGTGTGTTCCATCCCAACCTCCATTGCTACTACATTGCATTTCAGCTGGATTAACAGATTGATATATTAAATCCAATTGAGAATTAAATACTCTAAATAGAAATGTATTCTCTCTTATACCACTATAAACCAAACAAAACCTGTCATTAATACCATCAAAATCAGGAGAAAAAGAATTTGGAATAAAAATTGAATAAAAATCAGAAATAACAATTAAATTTTGTGCTGTATCTGTACATCCTTGATCATCATGTATTATTAAGCGTATTTGATATATGCCTTGTTCATTAGGATATTTATAAGAAAGAGTATCTTTCCAGTTTGGATTTATATATGAAAATGTATTTCCATCACCAAAGTCCCAATATGAGTTAACAATGATATTATTATAAGATATTGAATTATCAGTTAACTGTGTTTTTGTGTTTAATATATTCGTACTATCAGGTGAAGCAGTAAAATAAGCCTTTGGTGAAGTAAGATGCGTAACCAAACCGCTTCCTGAAACAATACCCCCACCATTATCATCAGAGAAAGAAGTAAGAGTATAAAAACCAGCATCTTTAGTATTAAGGATATAAGAAAGAGAATTAGTAGTAATAGGATCGCTATCAACCCCATTTACAGCATGCACAAATGTATACGGTGGGCTACCTCCACTAAAATAAATAATTAATTTAGCTAGCTCATTATCGCAAACAGTATCATTTCCAGTAATAAACGCAGTTTGAGCATTGATAAAAGAAGGAAAAATTAAACAAAATAAAATATACCTCATTTTGCAAATATAAAAAAGCCCTGCATTTTGCAGGGCTCTCTTAAATATTTTAAAAAAGAATTATTTGTCTTTTTTATCGTCTTTCACTTCTTCAAATTCAACATCAGTAACGTCATCAGTTGTGTTATCTGTAGCTCCTTGATCACCTGCAGGAGCTTGCTCTTGAGAAGCCTTATACATTTCTTCAGAAGCTGCTTTCCATGCATTATTTATCTTTTCCATTGCAGCATCAATAGTTTCAATATTTTTACTCTCATGAGCAGCTTTTAACTCTTTTAAAGCTTCTTCAACAGGTGCTTTTTTATCATCTGATAGTTTATCACCAAACTCTTTAAGTTGCTTTTCTGTTTGAAAAATCATACCATCAGCTCCATTGATCTTATCAGCGGTTTCCTTTGCTGATTTATCTTTATCTGCATTTGCTTCAGCTTCTTGTTTCATTTTTTTAATCTCATCTTCAGATAAACCTGAAGATGCCTCAATTTTGATATTTTGCTCCTTGCCTGTTGCTTTATCTTTTGCAGAAACATTTAAAATTCCATTAGCATCTATATCAAAAGTAACCTCAATTTGAGGAACACCTCTAGGAGCTGGCGGAATATCAGCTAATTGAAAACGGCCAATTGACTTATTGTCTGTAGCCATAGGTCTCTCACCTTGTAAAACATGAATATCAACAGCAGGCTGATTATCTGCAGCAGTTGAAAAAACCTCTGATTTTTTAGTAGGAATTGTTGTATTTGCCTCAATTAACTTTGTCATTACGCTTCCCATCGTTTCAATACCTAATGACAGTGGCGTTACATCCAATAATAGAACATCAGTAACATCACCAGTTAAAACCCCACCTTGAATAGCTGCTCCAATTGCCACTACTTCATCAGGATTAACACCTTTTGATGGCGCCTTTCCAAAATATTTTTGAACAATTTCTTGTATTGCAGGAATTCTTGTTGAACCACCTACTAATATCACTTCATCTATGTCAGAAGATGTCATACCTGCATCTTTCATTGCTGTTTTACATGGGTTAATTGTAGCTTGAATTAATTTATCAGCTAATTGCTCAAATTGAGCTCTTGTTAATGATCTAACCAAGTGTTTTGGACCTGATGCAGTAGCAGTAACATATGGTAAATTAATTTCTGTTGTAGTTGATGATGAAAGTTCAACCTTAGCTTTCTCAGCAGCCTCCTTTAATCTTTGTAAAGCCATTGGATCTTCTCTTAAATCCATTTTCTCATCTTTTTTAAACTCTTCTGCTAGCCAATCAATAATTACTTGATCGAAATCATCTCCACCTAAGTGAGTATCTCCGTTAGTTGATTTAACCTCAAAAACTCCGTCTCCAAGTTCAAGAATTGAAATATCAAAAGTTCCACCACCTAAATCAAAAACAGCAATTGTTTTATCCTCTGCAGATTTATCTAAACCATAAGCAAGAGCTGCAGCTGTAGGTTCATTAATAATTCTCTCAACCTTTAAACCTGCAATCTCACCAGCTTCCTTAGTTGCTTGTCTTTGTGCATCATTAAAATAAGCTGGAACTGTAATAACAGCTTGAGATACAGTTGTACCTAAATAATCTTCAGCAGTTTTTTTCATTTTCTGCAATACCATTGCTGAAATTTCTTGAGAAGTGTATAATCTACCATCAATGTCAACTCTTGGAGTATTATTATCTCCTTTTACTACTTTATATGATACATTCTTAATTTCCTTGGACATCGCTGTAAAGCTTTCGCCCATAAATCTTTTTATGGAAGCAATAGTTTTAGTTGGATTAGTAATTGCTTGTCTTTTAGCACTATCTCCTACTTTACGTTCACCTCCTTCAATAAAAGCAACAATTGAAGGTGTTGTTCTTCCCCCTTCAGCATTTGGGATAACTACAGGTTCATTCCCTTCCATAACAGAAACACATGAATTTGTTGTTCCTAAATCGATTCCAATAATTTTACTCATTTTTTATATTTTAAATTCTACAAATTGTTTTCTATCGACTTGTAGTTGCAATTATGATGCCACATGTAACAATATGACAAAAATGACAAAATAAGAAAAATACTATATGAATTGCAACTATAAAAACTGACAGAAAGTCAGAAGATAGAATATTATTTAGTTACAAGGATTTGAAACAGGATCATATAATGGGCTTGGATAAAAATTTCTATCTAACTCTTCAATTAAATATAGACGAGTACAGTCACTTAGTGGCTTTGAAATAGAATAGGTAAACCTAGAAGAAAAAATCCCTAGACCATTATTTATATTAGTAAACATAGGCTTTTGTTGTGCAATTCCAGTAACGGGTTCATTTACTTTTATGTAAGTATTTAACTCTTCTGTTCCCACAGTCATTAGAAGCTCAACATCTACGAAATATCTTTCAACACTGTCATCTTTTGTTAAACTTTGACGTAAAAAATTAAAAAATTTAATGCTTTCTAATTTAGATTGCATATCTAAGCCATCTGTAGTCTCTAAAGGCTGACTCCAGGTTAAACTTTTCTCTACATTATCCTCAACATAATTAAATTTTAAATCTAATTGGTATATTTCCCCGTTGTTAACCTCTTCCCACAAGATAGTCTGCCCTGGAAAAACAATACTGCTATCAACATTTGGATCAGGTTGAGGATTATAAAAACTAATTCTAGGTAAACCCTCAACTTGACCAGAGAATGAAAAATCATCAATTATCTCCGTAATTGAACTAACTTCATTTCCTGTGTTTGTATTTAATATAGTAAGACCATACCTATTATTATCTGTTAAAAAACCATTTGGAGGAATTGCCATGTAAATAATATTCTTATCATTAGCAAACAAACCATCTTCTTTATCAATTACTATAGTACCCATTGGAATGGACATTATAATATTATCATTAAAACCTAATTTATGAATTTGTACATACAAGGAATCCTTAAAATTAAGAGAATCCGAATTCTGAGCTAAAAACAAAGCATCCTCCTCTCCTAAGTACGCCTTATTGATTCTTATAAATTGAGTATCTTTACTTGCGTCCAGAAGCCCATAAACAACTACAATCTCTTCCCATTCAGCATTTACAGGAAAATCTGATTTACATGAAACAAGAAGAAGTACCAATAAAGTGAGTATTGTATATATTATTTTCATATATGCAAAGTTATCTTTTTATATGATATGTTAAATACTTAATTTGTAAATTTGCAAAAAATTAAAAAATGAGAATCATTATTTATTTTCTTTTAATAATTCTTGTAACTTTTGAAATAAAAGCACAAAAAATCTCTTCATCAGATTACATCATAGAAACAATATTTGAAGATTTTAGCAACTACAAATCATTATACTTTGATTATCAAACAAATAAAGAAAACTATATAACAATTGACAATGGAGACCTTTTCATGTTTAGAAAGAATAAACAAACATCATATATAATTTTAGCTAAACATAATCCATTAAAAAATTTCATTTTAAAAACTGAATTAAGAATTGGGCCATCAAAGAATAAAAAATCTAGCATTGGTATCGTACTAAAAACACAAAATAACAGACAGGGAGGTATTATTTTTGAAATAAATAAATCAGGTGAATATAAAATATCTCATCTAAATTCAGGTGGGAAAAATAAAACATCTGGGTGGAAAAAAAGCAGTATTATTAATGAAGTTGATAAATTAAATGCTATCGAAGTAAGGTCAGAAAATAACAAATATGATATTTATATAAACACTAAATTTTTAACAACTTTAAAATCTAACTCTAATGAAGAAGGTATTAATGGAATCTTTATTAACTCAGATACAAAAGCAAAAATTTCTTACTTCAACATCAATACAAAAAAGAAAAATGATAATAATACAACTATTGATAAACTAAATCAAAAAATTGATAATCTACAAAAAGAAAACACACAGTTAAAAACTAAAATTAAAAATTACTCTAATAAAGATAAAATAAAAAAGAGCAAAAAATCAATTACAGAGAATAAACAGATTGAAGAGAAAAAAACGCCGCTAGCATCAACTAAACCGTTAAAAAACAAGGCTAACGTTCCAGATTCAAATTTAATAATAAAAAATATTATGATTCAAAAAGAGTTTGAATCAAAAGGAATAAGAACCTCTGATCTAATCATAAGAACCTCAAAAGTTCAAATCAAAGATACTAAAGCTGAAAAAATATTTACAGTGCAAATTGGAGTATATACGACAGAAAAAGAAAAAGGATTAGTAAAAGATTTTTGGAGTATTCCTTCTAAACTAGGAACTTATATTTATTACTCTGGAAAATTTAACACTTCAAATGAAGCTGTATTGCACTTAAACGACCTTGTTTTAAAAGGCTATAAAAATGCATTTATAACAACACAAAACAAATAAAAATGTCCAAATTACAAGCAAAATACAAGAGAGTAACTACTCACAGTCTTTTAGAAATGAAGCGAAATAGAGAAAAAATATCTATGCTTACTGCTTATGATTACACTTTAGCAAAAATTATTGATGATGGAGGTGTTGATGTCATTTTAGTCGGTGATTCTGCATCAAACGTCATGGCTGGACATGAAACCACACTTCCTATTACTTTAGATCAAATGATTTATCATGCCTCATCTGTAGTTAGAGCAGTTAATAGAGCGTTAATTGTAGTCGATATGCCCTTTGGTTCTTATCAAGGAAACTCAAAAAAAGCTTTAAGCTCAGCAATTAGAATAATGAAAGAAAGCGGTGGACATTCCGTAAAAGTTGAAGGAGGAAGCGAAATTATAGAATCTATTTCAAGAATACTTTCTGCAGGAATACCAGTAATGGGACATTTAGGCCTAACTCCTCAATCTATCTATAAGTTTGGAACATATACAGTCAGAGCTAAAGAAAATGAAGAAGCAAAAAAATTATTAGAAGATGCTAAACTTTTAGAAAAGGCAGGTTGTTTTGCCTTAGTTCTTGAAAAAGTACCAGCTAAATTAGCTAAAAAAATAGCTAATAGTATCACTATTCCTGTTATTGGAATTGGTGCGGGACATGAAGTCGATGGACAAGTGCTAGTTTTACATGATATGATTGGAATGAATCATGAATTTAACCCAAGATTTTTAAGGAGATACCTTAACCTGTATAATGATATCACATCAGCTGTTAAGAATTATGTTTCTGATGTAAAATCAACTGACTTTCCAAATGAGAAAGAACAATACTAATGATTGAAGTATTATTTGAGGATAATCACCTAATTGCTATAAATAAACAAGCAGGTGATATAGTTCAAAGTGATAAAACAGGAGACCCACCACTTTCAGATTTTGTCAAAGCATATATAAAAAAAAAATATAATAAACCAGGAAAGGTTTTTTTAGGTACTATACATAGACTAGATCGTCCTACTTCAGGCATTGTATTATTTGCTAAAACTTCAAAAGCTCTAACTAGAATGAATCAGCAATTTAAAAATAAAGAAGTACACAAAACATATTGGGCAATAGTGGATAATTTGCCTAATAGTAGTTCAGGAATTCTTGACGATTATTTGTATAAAAATGAAAAACAAAATAAATCATATATATCAAAAAAGTTAAAAGGTAAAAGAGCTGTATTAAAGTACAAACTACTTAAAAAACTAGATAAATACTACCATTTAGAAATTGAACCAAAAACTGGAAGGCATCATCAAATCAGAGTACAGTTATCAAATATAGGATGTATAATTAAAGGAGATCTTAAATATGGTGCTAAACGCCCAAATAAAGATGCAAGTATACACCTATTCGCTCAAAAAATTAACTTTACACATCCTGTAACAAAGCAAAATACTACTATAATAGCAAAAACTCCCAAAGATAATATATGGGATGCATGCATTAAATAATATCAATTTACCACATACTTGATTTAATTTTTTTATTTCCATCACACTTCTTACTTGTAGTAGCACATGAAGAAAATAAAAAACCAGCTAATAAAAATAAAACTATAACTCTTTTCATTATTCTTTAACAATTTGTTTAACAACGATTTCTCCATCAATATTCAAACTTATAAAATAAATTCCTGAATTTAAATTAGACATATTTAAATCAAATAAATTCTCTCCATAATATAACTGCTTAACTTGTTCTTTTCCAATTTTTCTGCCTAATTCATCATAAATAACAATTTTACAATCAGAATTTTTATCTAAATTTAATGAAACTTTAAGTCTATTATAAACAGGATTTGGAAACAACATTAAATCAAAATTCTGACTTTTTTGAATATCAAAAATATCTACAGAGGAACTTAAATGAGTCTGATAAACCCCATTTCCGTAAGTTCCAATTACCAATAAACCATCTGACTGCCTATACGTAATATATTCAACAACAGTAGATCCAAAAGTTGAGTTTCCAATTTGTTCCCAAATTGTATTTTCTCCATCTAGTTTGTTAGTCCCGAACAATCCTACAGTTGTACCAACTAAATATAAAGTATCATCATATAAAGGAATGATTGCAGCATCTCTACATGAAGGACCATTACCACTACCATTACTATTCTGTTCAAGATTTCCAGCTGCTTTATCCCAGCTTTGACCACCATTCGTACTATGGTATAAGGAATAGCTTCCATAATTAGAAAAAACAACTAAGATCTCATCAGCATTTGATGGGTTAACTGCTATATCTGTACAATATGAACCAGCTACTGTACTAAAATTAGCTAACGGAACAATTGGTGGATCTCCAATATGTGCATTATCAATCCTATATAAACGCTTACTTTGTGTGCCAAAATATAATATATTTGGTGGATTGGTAGAGGAGCTAATAGTAGATATTTGCCAAGTAGATGGGGAAAGTGTATCTGAGAACATTTCCCATCCAAAATCAGACTTTTGATGTGAACTATTATATGTAATACTTGATAAAGTATTATGTCTCCATAATTTATTCCCTTCTGCCCAATACATAATATCATCATTATTTTCATCCATTTCCATAGGATTCATCCACATGTATTTAGTACTATCACATGATGAAGGATCCATTCTTTGAAATGCTAACCTATTTGCATTTGTGTCTAATTTCATTTTATACATAACACCTCTTTGAATCGTTAAATAAAAATCTTCCTCATTATCAGAAATACCTGCATGAGAGCCATCACCATTAAAAGGCATATTCCATGTTGCATCTGGATCATCACTAAATGTAAGCCTACTGCCATTATCTTGAAATCCACCTTGCAAAAGTGTTGAATTTGCATTTTTACTTATAGCTACAGTATATAATTGAGTCGTATTATAACCATTATTTAAAGATTCCCACATAACAGTATCTTTAAAAACATTTTTTGTCTTATAAACACCACCATCATTTCCATTTAACATTATACTATCATTTGATGGCAAATACAGTATAACATGTTGATCTGGATGATGATCTGGGTATGAACCCCAATTCCCATCTCCTTCAGATGAACCAACTCTATAACCACCTATAATAGACGTATTATTTGTGGTAGTAAAACCATCTGTTGAGCGCCATAAATTAGTACCTCCTATTATTACTAAATTACTATCACTAGGATGAACACTTACAACCATATTATAAGAGCCTTGTGCATTAAAATTGTCAAATGTAGTACTTTGATTTGCAGGAATATTAGAGGAAAGATCTGTCCACTGTCCCCCAGATCCAGTCCCATCACCTGATATATATTCATACTTCCAAAAAGAAGTCCAAGTTTCACCACCAAAGAAAACCTCTGTATATTGCCCATAATTATCAGTCTCAGCAGCTAAAAAATATACTTGATTTTCATTTGAAGGATTAATACCAATAACTACTCTACTATAGACAGGAGAAAACAATGAATCAGTAATATTTACCCAATTTTGACCATCAGATGATCTCCATATTCCCTTGTCAGTACAATTACTACTAATTGTAGCATACACAGTTCCATTTGTTGTAACATCAACATCTGTATATTGATAGTAGTTGTTATTTGCACCACCTAATTGTTTTAACCAAGTAATACCACCATCTTGAGATCTATAAATATCACCTCTTGTTGCAACATATACAACATCTAAACTATCATTACTATTGTCTGTTTTTATACTAAAAGTAAAATCAAAATCACCATCCAAAAGTGTAGGTGTATTTGATGTAGTAATAGATAAAGAATCCCAACTAACCCCCCCATCAATAGATTTCCAAATACCATTTCCATACATTGAGACATCGCCTATATAAGATCCTCTGTTCTCACCGGTTCCAAAATACCATATATTTTCTTTTCCAGGTCTTTTATCTTGTGTTAAACAAGAAATCCTATGCTCTTGTCCAGTCTTTGTAGTCATCACCCAAGAATTACCTCCATCAACAGAACGAAACATTCCTCCACTAGCACCACCAGCTAAAATAATATTTTCATCTAAAACATCAACAGATAACGCTCTAGTTCTACCGCCAACATTGTAAGGTCCTCTATGAACCCAACTTTCTTTACTCATAGAAGACCTCTTTGGCAAAGTACTAGCAAACATCCTCTCTTTTTTTCTAATTTTTTTTGGAATTTCACCAGTACTTGGATCTGCTAAACGCATATGCTCCCACTCAGCTCTTTGAATAGGGTTATCAGATGGAAACGCAATTATTTGATTATTCTCTTTGTTATTACTAATTAAAAATAAACTAAATACAAAAGGTAAAATATTAAACATATCTTTGATTTTTTTGTAAAAATACTAAAAAGTAAATAGAAATAAAACAATATTATTTACTAGAGGATTTATTATATTTGTAAACTATAATACAACATCTTTACATGAAAAAAGAAAAGAAATATTCTCCAAAAAATAAAGTAAGAATTGTAACCGCAGCATCTCTCTTTGATGGACATGATGCTGCAATAAATATTATGCGAAGAATTATTCAAGCAACAGGTTGTGAAGTTATTCATTTAGGACATGACAGAAGCGTTGAAGAAGTTGTTAACTGTGCAATTCAAGAAGATGTAAATGCAATTGCAATAACATCATATCAGGGAGGTCATATAGAATATTTAAAGTATATGTATGATCTATTACAAAAAAAAGATGCTAAACATATAAAAATATTTGCAGGCGGAGGCGGGACTATTCTTCCTAAAGAAATCAAAGAATTAGAATCATACGGAATCACAAAAATTTATCATCCTGATGATGGAAGAAAGATGGGACTGCAAGGAATGATAAATGATTTAATTAAGCGTTCTGACTATTCAATTGGCAACAAACTATTAGGAGAAATTAATGATATACAAAATAAAAATATAAATGCTATTGCAAGGATGATATCAGCATCTGAAAACTTCGCTGCAAAACACAGAAAAGTACTTGAAAAAATTAAAAACCTTGCAACCAAATCATCTACACCAATACTAGGCGTGACAGGTACAGGAGGCGCTGGAAAATCTTCCTTAGTTGACGAATTAGTAAGAAGATTTATTTTAGATTTTCCAACTAAAAATATTGCAGTTGTATCTGTAGATCCTTCAAAGAAGAAGACTGGAGGAGCACTGCTTGGAGATAGAATCAGAATGAATTCCATAAATTCTAAGAAAGTATATATGAGGTCATTAGCAACGAGACAGGCAAATCTAGCACTATCAGCGCATATTAATGATGCTCTAAATATTTTAAAAGTTGCCAGCTATGATTTGATTATTCTAGAAACATCTGGTATTGGGCAATCAGATACAGAAATTATTGAGCATTCTGATATATCATTATATGTTATGACGCCAGAATATGGAGCCGCTACACAATTAGAAAAAATAGACATGCTTGACTTTGCAGATTTTATCTCTATTAATAAATTTGATAAAAAAGGTAGCTTAGATGCTCTCAAAGATGTTAAGAAACAATACCAAAGAAACAACAACCATTTTGATCGAAATGTAAATTCAATGCCTGTATACGGAACAATCGCAGCACAATTTAATGATCCAGGTACAAATTCCTTATATAAAGTTATAATGGATAAATTTTGTGAAAGAAATCTTGGGAATTTTAAATCAAAAATAAAAATCACAGATGAAACAAGTGAAAAAATATATATAATCCCTCCAAACAGAGTACGATACTTATCTGAAATTTCGGAGAATAATAAATATTATGACAAATGGGTTCAACAACAAAAAGAAATTGCACAAAAACTATATGCTTTAGAAAAAACATTAGAAATATTAGAAAAACCCTCAGATCATATTAAACAAAAAATTAAAGAAGAACACAAATTACTGCTTACAAATTTAGATCCTAAAAACAAAATACTAATAGACTCTTGGAAAAAAGTTCAAAAAAAATACTCAGACAACGTTTTCAAATATAAAGTAAGAAATCACGAACTTTCTATTGAAACAAAATCAAAATCACTTTCAGGCTTATCTATTCCAAAAATTTCTTTGCCTAAATATGAAGGATGGGGGGATTTGTTAAGATGGCAACTACAAGAAAATGTTCCTGGAGAATTTCCTTATACTTCTGGACTTTTCCCTTTTAAAAGAGAAGGAGAAGATCCAACTAGAATGTTTGCAGGGGAAGGAGGACCTGAAAGAACAAATAAACGTTTCCATTTAGTTAGTTTAGGAATGTCAGCCAAAAGATTATCTACTGCATTTGACTCAGTTACTCTTTATGGAAATGACCCAGGAAATCGACCAGATATTTACGGGAAAATTGGAAATGCTGGAGTATCTATTTCTTGTTTGGATGATTTAAAAAAATTATATTCTGGTTTTGATTTAACAAATCAAATGACATCTGTAAGCATGACAATTAATGGTCCTGCTCCTATGCTTTTAGCATATTTTATGAATGCTGCTATTGATCAAGAATGTGAAAAATATATTAAAGAGAAAGGACTAACAGAAAAGATAGAAAAAAAGATTTCTGCAATATATAAAGAAAAAGGTGTAAAAAAACCAGAATATCAAGGCGAACTACCAGAAGGAAACAATGGGTTAGGTCTCTTTTTACTTGGTGTAACTGGAGATCAAGTTTTGGATAACAAAATTTATCAGAAAATCAAAAAAATAACATTAACTAAAGTAAGAGGAACAGTACAAGCAGATATATTAAAAGAAGATCAAGCCCAAAACACCTGCATTTTTTCTACTGAGTTCGCTCTAAAAATGATGGGAGATGTACAAGAGTACTTTATTGAAAATAAGATAAGAAATTTTTATTCGGTTTCGATTTCAGGATATCATATTGCCGAAGCAGGAGCTAATCCTATCACTCAATTAGCTTTTACACTAGCTAATGGATTTACATATGTGGAATACTACCTTAGCAGAGGGATGAACATAAATGATTTTGGACCAAATTTATCCTTTTTCTTTAGCAATGGAGTTGACCCTGAATATGCAGTTATTGGACGTGTTGCTAGAAGGATTTGGGCAAAAGCAATGAAGAAAAAATATAGTGCAAACAAACGCGCACAAATGTTAAAATACCATATTCAAACATCTGGAAGATCATTACATTCTCAAGAAATTGATTTTAATGATATCAGGACTACTCTACAAGCATTATATGCGATTTACGATAATTGTAATTCTCTACATACAAACGCTTATGATGAAGCCATCACTACACCAACAGAAGAATCTGTACGAAGGGCTATGGCTATCCAACTAATAATAAATAAAGAATTAGGACTTGCAAAGAATGAAAACCCAATACAAGGATCATTTATTATTGAAGAACTTACAGATCTAGTAGAAGAAGCTGTACTTTCTGAATTTGACAGAATTACTGAAAGAGGAGGAGTTCTTGGCTCAATGGAGACAATGTATCAGAGAAATAAAATACAAGAAGAAAGCTTGTATTATGAATCCTTAAAACATTCAGGAAAATATCAAATCATCGGAGTAAATACTTTTCTAAATAAAAAAGGCTCTCCAACTATTATTCCCTCAGAAGTTATTAGAGCAACAGAAAAAGAAAAAAAATATCAGATTTCTATGCTTAAAGAATTACATAAAGGAAATAAAAAAGAATCTAATATTCAACTAAAAAAATTAAAAGAAGCTGCCCTAAAAAACAATAATATTTTTAAAATATTAATGGATACTGCAAAAGTATGTTCATTAGGAGAAATTACTAATGCGCTTTATGAAGTTGGAGGACAGTACAGAAGAAATATGTAAAAAAGTATGTCAATCTCAAAATGATTATTTTCAAAATATATACAGATACCGTTAAAGGAAAACTTAAAAATGATTAAAAAAATCGTCTTCCTTTTACTACTTATACCTTGTGTAATTTTTTCTCAAAATATTGATGATTTGTTTACTAAAAGAGGAGAAATTTATTTTTCTTTTAAATACAAAAATAAAAGAGAGTTAAATACTATCTCTAATGTAGTTTCAATTGACCACAAGACAAATGCAGAATTAGCTTTTGCATATGCAAATAGAAAAGAATTCTTAGAATTTCTTAAATTTGACATTGATTATACAATTATTCCTCATAAAGCACTATCATTTTCTAATAAAAATAAAAATAATTGGGACTATTATCCAAGCTATCAACAATATGTTGACATGATGAATTTATTTTCAGATTCATTCCCTAATATATGTAAATTACATAATCTAGGAACACTTAGTTCAGGAAGAAAAATTCTTATTATACAGATTTCTGACAATGTAGGTCAAAAAGAAGATGAACCTTCATTCTTATATACTTCTTCTATGCATGGAGATGAGTTAGCGGGATATGTACTTAGTCTAAGATTAATAGATTATATTTTAAATCAATACGGAAATAACCAAAGAATAACAAATTTAGTAAATGAGATTGACATTTGGATTAATCCTTTAGCAAATCCAGATGGAGCATACTTTGGAGGAAATCAAAATGTAAATTATGCAACACGCTACAATGCTAACTGGATTGATTTAAATAGAAATTACCCGGATCCAGAAAATGGTCCCCATCCAGATGGTAACCTTTACCAAGAAGAAACCAACATTTTTATAGGTCTTGCAGATTCTGTTAATTTTTCACTTTCTGCAAATATACATGGTGGAGTAGAAGTGTGTAATTATCCTTGGGACACTTGGAGTAATTTAACAGCAGATGATAATTGGTGGCAACATGTTTCAAGTGAATATGCTGATTCGTGTCAACTAAATAGTGGAAATGGATATTTTACCTATTTAAATAATGGAATTACTAACGGTAATGATTGGTACGAGGTAAATGGAGGTAGGCAAGATTATATGAATTATTTTAAACACTGCCGAGAATTTACACTAGAATTATCTGATGAAAAAATACCTAACCCAATTATTCTACCTGATTTATGGGCTGCTAACTACCCGTCACTTTTAAATTATATGAATCAATCACTTTATGGGTTGAGAGGTATTGTGACAGATAGTCTTACAGGAAAACCGATTAAAGCTAAAATTGAAATTCTAGGCCATGATACAGATAGCTCTCATGTATATTCAAATCTACCAATCGGAAATTATCATAGATACTTAATTCAAGCAAATTATGATGTAACAATTAGTAAAAATGGATATTACACTAAAACAATTAATACAACTATTTTAAATAATATGACTACTGTAGAGAATATTGAATTAGTTCCAGTAGATATTAACCCCACTTCAATAAATGAAAAAAGTAGAAATAATATAGTGAAACAATTTTATGATATGCTAGGTAAAAATATAAAACAAACATCAACTCACCCCACGATTTACTTAAATGAAAAGGGAGCTATGAAAAAAAAAATATTAATTGACTAGATAAGTTAATTAATACTAAAAAGAATTACAACCCAAATTCTAACTAACCAATGTTTGACGTCGTAATATTAACTGAAAAAAAATATATAAATCCTAAAGTAAAGGATTGGTATATTGATCAAGTATTATTAGAAGACAAGCTTCTACAAAAAGAGTTAGAAAAGAAGGGCATGAAAGTTTGTAAAAGAGACTGGACTGATACAAATTTTGACTGGAGATCAAGTAAATATGCTATTTTCAGAACTACTTGGGACTACTTTGAACGATTTGATGAGTTTTTATTATGGATGAAAGAGACGCAACACAAAATAAAATTCATAAATTCTTATGAAATAATAAATTGGAATATTGATAAATATTATTTAAAAGATTTATCTAAAAATGGAATAAATATTATACCTACTCAGTTTTTAAAAAAAGGAAAAAAAATTAGCTTAAAACAACTTTTTACTAAAACAAAATGGAAAGAAGCAGTTATCAAGCCTACTATTTCAGGAGCTGCTAGAAATACTTATCACATAACTGAAGATAATTTTTCAGATTATGAACATATATTTCAGCAAATAATAAATGAAGAATCAATGTTATTCCAGCAATTCATGAAAAATATTTTGACACAAGGGGAAATATCTCTAATTATGATTGGAGGAAAATACACACATGCAGTTAAAAAAACAGCAAAAAAAGGAGATTTTCGAGTTCAAGATGACCATGGTGGTAAAGTAGAAATATATAACGCGACTCAATCAGAAATTAAATTTGCAGAAGACTGTATTGAAAAGTGTCCTTTCTCACCTATTTATGCAAGAGTTGATATACTATATAATAATGAATCTAATCCAAGTTTAATTGAATTAGAACTAATAGAACCTGAACTTTGGTTTAGAAATAATAAATTTGCAGCATTCCTTCTAGCAGAAAAAATATATAAAAAGATATACAGTTAAAACTCAAGCCTTCTTATCTGTAAAGTCTCATTTTATAATTAACCTTTACTTTACCATTACTAATATCAATTAATTTTCCTTTGATCATTCTTTTTCTTAACTGAGATAATCTATCAGTAAACAGTATGCCATTTATATGATCATATTCATGTTGAATAACACGAGCAACAAGACCATCAAAGGTGTCAATATGTTTATTAAAATATTCATCAACATACTCAATAGTTATTGAAGCTCTTCTAGTAATATCTTCCCTTAATTCTGGAATAGATAAACAGCCTTCATTAAAATTCCACTCCTCTCCTTTTTCTGCAGTTATTTTAGCATTAATAAAAACTTTCTTTACAGCTTTTTCTTTTAAATCATTATTTTCATTTATAAAGGGAGTGGTATCTATAATAAACAAGTTAATAGATTTATTTATTTGGGGTGCAGCTAATCCTACACCACTAGCTGCATACATTGTTTCCCACATATTTTTTAACAAAACATCTAGATTAGGAAAATCCGGCGTAATATTAGAACACTTATTTCTAAGAATTGGTGAACCAAAAGCTACAATTGGTAATATCATTTCATTATAAAATTAAATCAATGATCTTTTCAATACTCATTCCCTCTGCTTCTGCTTTATAGTTTTTTACAAGTCTATGCATTAAAACAGGTTGAGCTACTGCTTTAACATCCTCAATATCAGGAGAATACTTTCCACTAATAGCAGCATGACACTTTGCTGCCATTATAAGATTTTGTGATGCCCTTGGTCCAGCACCCCACTCAATATATTGTCTTACTACATCTGCTGATTTCTCTGATTTAGGTCGAGTTTTTGCAACTAAACCAACTGCATATTGCAAAACATTATCGGTAATTGGGAGTTTGGTAATTAGTTCTTGGTAACTTAAAATATCCTCTGCAGACATAACTGGCTTTAAACTAATATTTTGTTTAACAGTTGTCTGTTTTACTATTTGTAACTCCTCTTCATAAGTAGGATAATCTAAATTAACATAAAACATAAATCTATCTAGTTGTGCTTCAGGTAGTGGATAGGTCCCTTCTTGTTCGATAGGATTTTGAGTTGCCAAAACAAAAAAAGGTTTATTTAACTCATATTTTTTACCACCAGTAGTTACAGATCTTTCTTGCATAGACTCAAGTAAAGCTGATTGTGTTTTGGGAGGCGTTCTATTAATCTCATCTGCTAAAATAATATTAGAAAATAATGGTCCTTTGATGAATTTAAACTCTCTTTTTTCATCTAGTATCTCCGCACCAACTATATCTGAAGGCATTAAATCTGGTGTAAACTGAATACGATTAAAATTAAGACCTAAAGACTGGGCAATTGTTTGAACTAATAGAGTTTTAGCTAAGCCAGGCACTCCAACTAACAAACAATGTCCATTACAAAAAATAGATATTAGAACTTGATTTACAACATTGTCCTGTCCAACAATAACCTTACCTATTTCGTTTTTAAACTCATTATACTTAACAACAAAATTATCTATAGCTTTTACTTCATCTGTCATATTTATTTCACCCATTTATTTTTAAAAGAACAGTTTAAAAGATTATCATTAATTTTAATATATGATTTATCAATTGCTCTCTGAATCCATTGTATAAGCTTTTCTTGCTTTCTAGCATTAATGAGGAGATCCTTAATTATTGAGAAATCATCTATTAGATTAGCTTTATGTTCATCAATTCGTTTATTTAATTTCAAAATTCTATAAGCCTGATTTTCATCAGAAAGCTTCATTAGAACAGGAGAAGAAACCTCACCAATTTGAAGATTATCAACAGTATACTTTAATGATAAAGGCATATCATCAATAGTATACATAGATGACATAGTATTTGGGTTTAATAACAAACCTTTATTATTCTTACTATCATGATTACTATACTTTACAATTGCATCCTCAAAAGTAATATCACCCGTCATAATCTCATTTTCAACTTTTTCAATTTTCAGTTTAGTGTTATATAACTCAGTAGAACTAACCTTGGTCTTTAACAAAATATGACGAACATTTATTTGTTCACCTCTTCTTTCTATTAATTGAACAATATGAAATCCAAATTGAGTCTCTATTACTTCAGATATCTCATCTTTTTTTAATCTAAACGCTGCTCTCTCAAACTCAGGAACCAAATCTCCGCGATTAACAAAACCAAGCTCACCTCCATTAGAAGCAGAACCAGGATCATCGGAATAGAGAGTTGCTAACATCTTAAAGTCTTCCCCATTATATACACGTTCTCTAAAGCCATTTAACTTATCTCTTAATTTATTCTTTTGTGTATTGGGAATCTCTGGTTTGATAACAATTTGGAGTATCTCTACTTTTTCAGAAATCATAGGTAGATCAGCATTTATTTGGGTATAAAAATCTTTAACTTCAGATGGAGTAACTTTGACATCTGAAGCAATAGTGCCTTGTACTTTTTGGGCTAGGAATTGATCTTTGATTATCTTTCCTAGTTCTAATTCAATCTCTAATTTTATTTTACCAAAATACTCTTCAACCTTTTCTATAGTGCCTAATTGACTTTCAAAATATGCTATTCTCTTTTCTATCTCTGCATCAATTTCCTCATCACTAACAACTACGCTATCTAATTTTGCTTGATTTATAAGCAATCTTTGAAATAGAAGATCTTCAATAATCTCACACTTTACTGAATCAGAACGTAAATTTCCTAATGCTAAATATTGTAAATATTGGGATTCAATGTCAGATCTAAGAACTATCTCATCTCCAATCACAGCTTCAATCTTATCTATTGATTGTCCTTTTAACCCAATTGCTAATGAAGTAAATACTACTATGTATAAAATTCTATTCATTAATAAATTTTTATTTTCTTTTTTGCTAAAGCATTTTGATATAACTCGTCCTCAAACTGATTTAAAAAACTTATCTTTTTCTTATTAAGAAGCAGGTCCTTTATTTTCTGTCTTTCTATCGATAACGGACTTACACCTCCTTTTATTTGATAATCCTTAATAAAGACATAATACCTATATAAATTATCCTCAAAAAAAACCCCTTTTGTATTTTTTAAAAAATATTCTTCATCTTTAATAAAATTAGGTAATCTTTTATTAAAAATTGAAAAATACATCCACTTTTCATCATCAATATGATATTGTTTCGCAAATTGCTGACAATAATCCTCTAAATCTTCAAATATAGTTTCTTTCTGAGATTTATACCATTTATTTAAAAAATTTAAATTAGGGGCTAGCTTATCAATTACAATAAACCTTCCTTTGAATAAATTCTCATTTAAAACAAACTCATCCTTAAATTGATTATAATAATCTTGAATCTCTAATGAAGATATCATTGTGTCAAAATTCTGATTTAAAATTTCTTGTTGATAAGCAAAAATCAATAAAGATTCTCTGTAATCTTCAATTTGTTTTTCAAACTCAAATAAATCCATGTTAATATTCATCTCTGCATGTGATAATAAAAGTTCTTTTCGTATCCAATTGTTTATAAATTTTTCAACAAAATATGCAGAATCTTCAATCTGATTTGGCATCTCATCTAACACAACAGATAGCTCAAGTTCCTTTTCATTAATGCTAGCAATTACTCTTCTTTCATCTTTATATATACATGATGAAACAAACAAAAAAGAAACCAGTACTATTATAATATCTCTCATTCAAAAATCACTTTATTAATGAATAAAGAGCTTTCTTATTTACCTTAACAGAGTACTTTGATTTTAAATCAACTAGCCATTCTTTTTCTAATAATTTTTGAAAATCAGCAATAACTTTTCCTCTAGTCTCATTTAATTTTTTGAAATCCTGAGGTAATAGTGCATGTATATTAATTAAAATGTATGAACCATCCTCTAGAACAATATCCTTAGAAATCCCAACCTTATGATCTATAGAATCTATATGTTTATTTTCACCTTTTACAAAGCGCTTTCTATCAATATTTAAATTTGATGTAGAATTAGTATTTACTAATGCTAAGATCTCTTCATCAGTGATATTACCTCTATTTTTTTTGTAAATATTTCTTTTTACTTTTTTAGCAGTCTCTAAATTAGCACACATGTAAATAGTAGCATCGACTCTCTCAGGCCAAATATATGAAGATCTATTAGCGGTAAAAAATGCTTGCAGAGCAATAGTATCCTCAACAGCTTTTGTCCATACCTTTTTATTCATTAAATCGAACAATAAAATACCTTCTTTATATTCTTGAAGCAGTGCTTTATACTCTGGATAATTATCTTCCAATTTACTTTCCTCGTAATTAAGTAATCTAGCATTAACAAAGTCTATGTACATTTGATCAATATCTCGATTACCCTTAGATTGACTTTCTAAGATATACTTAGCAAAATCGTTAACTGATATAGGCATATCATCAATAGTTAAAAGTATAGTATTATTTACGGAAGAAATGGTAAATAATCCTTTATTTACATCTGAAAATGCTTTTTTTCTGAAAGAAGAATATTCTGATGGTCTATTAGCGACTTTATACTTTTTATGAAGTTTTCTATAAAAAGCTTGTTTACTTAATTCATTTCTACTGTCTTTTTGAATCATTTTTTTGAGATCAGACTCTATAGCTGAAAAAGATGGAATAGGCTTTTTTTCAATTAACTTAACAACATGCCACCCATAATCAGTTAAAAATGGCTGTGATATATCTCCAACTTTATCAAGAGAAAAAGCCATTTTTTCAAATTCTGCTACCATCTTTCCAACACCAAATTCTGGTAAAACTCCTCCTTTTACTGCAGTTGACCTATCCTCAGATAATTTTTCAGCAAGATCTGCAAAATCCTCACCCTTTTCTAATAAATCCATTACATTATTAATTTTATCACTAGCTTCATTGATTACTTTCTTTTCAGCTTGTGTTCCTGTTTTAAACATAATATGCGCAACTTTAACAGTACCAACTGCATCTCTTCTATCGTTAACTTTTATTAAATGATATCCATATTTTGTTTTTATTGGCATTGAAACATCTCCAATCTTTGTTTGATATGCTGCAGTCTCAAAATCATAGACCATCATAAAAGCCGTAAAATAACCAAGATCACCTCCATTTCTTACTGCTGATTTATCATCAGAATACTTTTTAGCTGCTTCTGAAAAAGATACTTTATCTTCAATAATAGATTTTCTAATTTCTAATGCCTTATTATATATTTCTTTTTTTTCTTTTTCAGATGCTTTTTCACTAACAGATATTAAAATATGGCTTGCATTTATGTCTTTAAGCATTCTTTCATACGCTTCTGCAAGCATTGGACCATCAAAATCGTTGTTTTTCAAATATGGCTTTGCTAATTGCTTTCTATAGCCTTCTAATTCAGAAATAAAAGAGGGATTAGTATCTAAGCCTAATTCATATGCTTCTCTTACTTTTAACTTGAAATTTATAAAAAGATCCATGTATTCATCTAAATAATCTTTTGTTATCTCCGTATTTAAATTATTTTTATAAAACACATTTTCAAACTCATTTAACGTAACATTATTTCCTGAAATTGTTAATATATCCTGTGCATTTATAATCAAAGTAAAAACACCTAAAACAAAACTTAAAAATACTTTCTTCATTATTTTAATTTTAATTAATTTATTTTCTACTATAATTTGGGGCTTCTCTAGTAATTGTCACATCATGAGGATGACTCTCAGCAACACCTGCAGCTGTAACTTTTAAAAATTTAGCCTTACTTAAATCATTAATTGAAGTAGAACCAGTATATCCCATACCAGCTCTTAAACCTCCAATCATTTGATGTATAACTTCTACTAAAGTTCCTTTATAAGCCACTCTTCCCACAATCCCTTCAGGAACTAACTTTTTATTATCAAGTTCTTCACTTTGAAAATATCTATCTTTTGATCCCTTCTCCATAGCTTCAATTGACCCCATTCCTCTATAAGATTTAAATCTTCTTCCTTCATATATAATTGTTTCACCTGGAGATTCCTCAACACCTGCTATAATTGAACCTAACATTACAGTGCTAGCTCCACCTACTAACGCTTTGACAATATCACCTGAATATCTTATTCCCCCATCAGCTATTAGTGGAATATTATTTTTTTGGGTTATCTTAGAAACATCCATTATAGCAGTAAGTTGAGGAACTCCAATACCTGCAATAACTCTAGTTGTACAAATAGAACCAGGACCAATTCCTACTTTAACTGCATCAGCTCCAGCATCAATCAGTGCTTGTGCAGCCTCTGCAGTTGCAATATTTCCTACTACAATATCTAATTCAGGAAAAGATAATTTCAAATTCTTTAAGACATCAACTACCCCTTTTGTATGTCCATGTGCTGTATCAATAATAATTGCATCAACTGAGGCTTTGACTAAGGCTGATACTCTATCTAATACATCATCTGTTATGCCTACAGCAGCAGCTACTCTTAATCTACCATACTTATCTTTACATGCATTAGGACGCAATCTATTTTTAATAATATCTTTAAAAGTGATCAGCCCCACCAATTTATTTTCAGCATTAATAATAGGTAATTTTTCAATCTTATTCTTTTTTAGAATTTTTTCAGCGTTTTCTATATCAGTTAAATTTGCTGTAACAATTTTCCTTTTAGTCATAACTGATGATATTGGAAGAGTCATATCTGTCTCAAATCTTAAATCTCTATTAGTAACAATACCTAAAAGTTGAGAAGAATTATCAATAATTGGAATTCCTCCAATTTTATTTTCATGCATCATATTAAAAGCATCACCAACAGTAGCAGTCATAGTTAAAGTAATAGGATCAAGAATCATCCCACTTTCTGAACGTTTTACTTTTCTTACCTCTAATGCTTGTCGATCAATACTCATATTCTTATGTAAAACTCCAATACCTCCTTCTTGAGCAATAGCTATAGCCATGTCTGACTCTGTAACTGTGTCCATGGCGGCAGAAACTATAGGCAAATTTAAATTAATATTCTTAGTAAATCTTGCAGTAATATCCACCATATTAGGCAGTACTTCAGAATATGCAGGTACTACTAAGACATCATCATAAGTCAAACCTTCCTTTAATATTTTAACACTCATAAAAAGATAAAATAAATTTTTTGCGAAATTAATAATTTATAACAAAATAGTCCCTGAAAGGGACTATTTATATAATATTTTAAACAACCTACCTAATTATAGTAACAACATCTTTTTTCTCAATTAAACTTCCTGCACCATTATAAAATTGGAGATGATATACATAAGTACCATCTTGAACCTGAACACCATTATAACTTCCATCCCATCCTTTTAAGGGATCGTCAGTAGTAAATAGCTGAACACCATTTCTATTATAAATAGTAAAAGAATATCCTTTTTCAGAAACAAAATATGAAATTGGTTTAAATATCTCATTGTGAAAATCTCCATTAGGAGTAAAAGCATTAGGAACAAAAATTATAGGTGTTTGAGAAATACAAGAAATATTAGAAAAACTACCTTCATTTACAGATCCGTAGGGTATTGTATCTCCCTCCCAAGCTTCGATATAATAACAAAACCTTCCATTTCCACCAGTATAAGTAGTAACAACATCTACATAAACTAAAGAATCTTTTATTGGAGAATCTCTATCCCACGTATGCAATTTAATATATGGCTGATTACTAACTGATCTATATAAATGATATTTTGAAACATTACCCAACCACTTAGCATATTCATTAAATGATAAAGTATTAGTATATTGTTTACTAATTTGATTGCCTCCGTTTTCTGTACTCCAACCCTCGTTGCTAATAGGAACATCTACAGGCCAAGGGGAATCATCGTAAAATGAATAATCAATATTTATTGCAGACTGCAAAAGAATTGTTTGACCATAGCTTGTGTCATAAAAATGTATTGGTAAAATAGAAGAAGGAGCTACAAGTCTAATACCACACGTATCAACAGGATATATCTGATATTGATAAAATTGAGACTGAGTCTGTACATCTTTATCATTATAATTAATCTCATCGCTACCATCAAAAGGGACTATACCAATTTTACTAAAATCATTATTAAAACCAACAGATCTAAAAACATCATAATAATCAATAACTGCAGTATTGTCAACAAGACAATTTATATTAACAGATCCATTGTTATGATTAACAGTAACATAATCAATATAATTATAATCTGGTCTTTTTGGTAAATCTGGAATAATCAAAAACTCATTGGAATGAGCAGAAAAAGTAGAATCCTTATTAAAAGCATCAACAAATATCTTATACGTATATTTATCAGTTAGCCCAGTCACAAGTAGATTTGTGGTATTACTATCTAAACGATATGTAGAAACCGTATTCAATCCACTAAGGTCTGTTTCTTCAACAGTTACCCTATAAAAACCAAAACCATTAAACCAATTGATATATTTATTCCAATTTAAATCAAATGTTTGATCACAAGGCTCTAAATCTAGAGTAAGATGAATTGAATTATGTCTTGGTGAAGCAGCTTTAGTATTTTCACAGCTATCCAATGCTCGCACACTAAAAGTTTCAAAATATTCATCAGCATTTGATGTTAGATAAGTAAAACTTGAATCTGGGAAATAAACAGTATCAATAGTTATCCAAGATCCAGTTTGATCAAGAATATATATTGCATATAATTCTGCATCTAAAGAAGGAGTCCAACTAATCACAGAGTTACCATTTATATCTACTGATACATCTTTAATTATAGGTATATCAGGAGGCATATCATCTTCCAAGCGTGTTGTTGCAATATTTGACCTAGAAATACAACCTCTTTGGTCTGCAATTTCAATGTAGAATCTAGGATCATAACTACAAAAATCAGATCTTTTATCTCCAATAGTATCAGTAAAGTCAATGATATAATTAAAACCTGAAGAAACATCATACTCATAGAATAAATTATAATTATTACTAGTTGTTGCAACATTATATTGAAAAGCAGGAGAATTATTAATTCTAAGATGATTCCAATCCAAATAAGCAAATATTGGAATACTAGTTACTTCTGTAGCTTCCATAAATATAGTTCGCAAAGTATCTGAAATAGAATCAACTGTGTTGACAGCAGCAGAACCTACACATACACCATTAGCAATCATATAATAAAAACTAGAAGATAGATCAGCATCTGAATTAGTATGATAAAATGTGCTATCAGGATAAGACACATCAGCAATATCTGTATAAGGACCGTTAATATCTTTAGCAAAATAAATATCATAATCAAGCACAGCATTAACCAATCCCTTTGGGTAATACCAACTTAATTCAACATCACCTCCATTTTCAACAGAGAGACAACGAAGATCAGGTGTAGGTGGTATAAGATCTATTTTAATATTAGCAATTGTGGTTCCATTAGCAGGACAAAAATCATCATATGCTTTTAAATTAAAATTAAATGATTGATTTGGCGCCCCAGCACAACTATCAATTACAAGATGATCACAACTTGACAGCCATGAAAATTTACCTTCAGTTGTACCAGCTACTGAAGAGGTAATATTAAAATTTGCAGGATTGCTTAAAGCTAAAAGAACATCAATCTGAGACCCTTCAATCTCAAGAGTTATATTCTGCATATCAATATCATTAGCTATAACATCAAATTCTACTAATTCACCTGCCATTACTTCAGTACTATAAGATGGTAATCCTGCAGAATTCAAATATGTAGTCCAATTTTGAGTACCAACAGGTGCAGTAATAGTAGGTGGTGTATTAGGAATTCCACTAGCTAAATTACATGCAGTACCTGTAGCAACAACCTGAACTTCTCGAAAAACATCTGCAATAGGCTGAAAACATTTTACAGAACGAACTCTTACACAAGTAACAAAATTTCCCTGCATGACATCGTTCATAAATGATATTTCACCAGTTCCCGGATTTAATGTAAGTGGAAATCCAGGGTTAGTAGGTATCTGTTCGGTAACTGAAAAATCATATGCTCCACCATTTGTAGTATTTGAAAAAGACATCTCTCCAAAAGTAGCAGGATTAGCCGGATCATAAGAAAATGAAGATCCATCAAGTGGGTACGCCCATGAGTATGCTAAACTATCAAAATCAGCATCAAAGGCCAAATGGCTATATGAAAAAGGAACATCCATACATAAAAGAGTTTTTGCTGTTTCTTTAAATAATGGTGATGAATCATAGCAAGGAAAAGCATCCTCATATACAAAAGGTGTAACTGATGTATTCTTTGTGTATGGGTACATTACAGCTCTTAACAACCAGGATCCAGCACCAAACTGCATATTATCAGCAGCATTTCTAGCAGCACTTCCCCAAGTAAAATGCCAACCTCTAGGAAGAACATCATAACTATTAGTAACAGAGTTCCAAACAGCTCCTGTTGGATCTGGTATGTTACCATTTCCTAAACTTATAGGCAAAGATCTATATGTATGTTCTTCAACAACAAAACCAGGAAGAACACCAGCTGGAGCATTAGAACAATTATAGCAAGGATTAGGTCCTCCAGCGGCTCCAGTAGGAGAAATATCTAATGTATTATCCCAAAAAACATCAATTGAAGTAATAGTAGGATGTCCATGAACTGTTAACTGTTCTGATCCTCCTGGTGAAGCTGAAAAAAAATCAATACCTGTACAATCACCATATATTTTCATCTGAAAAATAAACTTACCAAAATCAATACTAGTAGGATCATCAATACACTCCCATGTAATCTCTCCACCAACAAAATGTGAGGCTGATAAATTAAAAGATATTAGTAAAGTAAAAAGTATGTGGAAAATCTTTTTCATAAAAACAAATGTTAACTTTCACAAAGATACGAAACTTAATTAAAAAGGTTATCTATAAGCTAATCAAATCTTACATTACAAACACTAGAATTGAAAATCCTTTACTCTTTTTTTTGCCTTTTCAAAATCTTTTACAATCTGATATATAATTTCATCTACTGACATAATTTCTTTTAAAATACAAGAAACTTGTCCAATTTCTAACTCACCCTCAATTAAGTCTCCCTCAAACATTCCTCTTTTTGCTCTTCCCGTACCCAG
>CETU01027909.1_pt1 | contig 65214 bp, 56 predicted proteins | sample 356531 | NCBI WGS metagenome assembly CETU01 (sample SAMEA2623488, study PRJEB7988) | marine metagenome | isolation source: saline water (ENVO:00002010), including
TAATTAGTATCCCAATAGGAATCTATTCTGCATACCGAAAAGATTCAGCTGCAGACAAAGGGATGTCCTTGATATTATTTATTTTATATTCTATGCCTTCATTCTTTGTTGGAACACTATTATTACTGCAATTTGCTAATCCTGATAATTTAGCTTGGTTTCCTGTCTCTGGTATACAAGATCCTACTGTATTTAATCCTGAATGGAGCTTTTGGACAAAAATCAAGCATAGAATGCCTTTCTTAATTTTACCAATTATAACCTACACATATGGATCATTTGCATTTTTAAGTAGGATCATGAGAGTCGGAATGATTGATATCGTTTCTCAAGATTATATTCGTACAGCAAGAGCTAAAGGTTTAGGTGAAAAGAAAGTTATTCTAAAACATGCATTAAGAAACTCATTATTACCAATTATAACTGTTTTTGCTGCTATATTTCCAATGGCTATTGGAGGTAGTATAATTATTGAGGTTATTTTCTCTATTCCTGGTATGGGAGTTGAGATTTATAATTCTATATTAAACTATGATTACCCAATGATTATTACAGTCTTTACCTTATCAGGATTTTTAACAATGATTGGCTATCTAGTTGCAGATATTCTTTATGCAGTAGTTGATCCAAGAATCTCATACAAATAGAACTATGCAAAATAAAAACGAAAATTTCTCATTTAAAAAATACGCTTGGTCACAATTTAAGAAGAACAAAATTGCACTAGTGAGTCTTTATCTACTATTTACACTTATCATAATTGCTGTTTTTGCACCTTACATTGCAAATGAGAGACCTCTATATGCAAAATATAAGGGTGAAAATCTATATCCAGCATTTGCTAATGATAACAGAACTGATTCTATTTTCTTTGAAAATGGAAAATTAGATGAAATATTACAATATGATATTACTGACTGGAGAAGACTAAAGTTTGAAAAAGTTATATGGCCTCTTATTCCTTATTCTGCTGGAAGCATGGATAGGTACAACAGGGACTATGTATCTCCAGGAGGAAAACAAAGATTTAAAAACCATGAAGGAAAGATAATCGATGCACCTAAAAAATTTAGACATATTCTTGGTACTGATGGGATTGGTAGAGATTTAGCAGCCGGATTGATTCATGGTACAAGAATCTCATTAATGGTTGGTATAGTTGCTATGGGTATAGCTTCAATAATTGGAATTATTTTGGGCGCACTAGCAGGGTTCTTTGGTGATACAAAATTAAGAATGCCTAGAATCAAATATTGGCTAACTATCTTTGGAGTATTTATGGGGATGTTCTATGGTTTTGGACAAAGAAAATATAAACTAGCAGAAGGTTTTGGAGAAAGTATATCAAGTGGAATGTACCAAATGATTATAAGTGTTTTGTTAATAATTGCAATTATATTTATTTTTAGAAAGATAAGTAATTTTTTACAATTTGGATATTTAAAAGAAGAAACCAATATACCTGTTGATGCCTTCGTTTCTAGGGGAATTGAGCTATTAAACTCAATTCCAAGACTACTATTAATTATAACTATTACAGCAGTTGTTGAAAGAAGTATATGGATTGTCATGATTATTATTGGGCTTACTAGCTGGACTGGAATTGCTAGATTTACTAGAGCTGAATTCTTAAGAATTAGATCTCTAGAATTTGTTCAAGCTTCAGAATCATTAGGTTTTTCTTCTGCTAGAACAATATTTAAACACGCTCTTCCTAATGCTTTAGCTCCAGTATTTGTAAGTATAGCATTTGGTATTGCCTCTGCAATTTTAATTGAGAGTAGTCTTTCATTTCTTGGAATTGGAGTGCCAGACGATATAGTTACTTGGGGCTCATTACTTAATCTTGGTAGACAAAACTTAGAGGCATGGTGGTTAATTATTTACCCAGGAATGGCAATATTTCTTACCATTACAATTTACAATATGATAGCTGAGGCTTCTAGAGACGCTTTAGATCCAAAACTAAAAAGTTAAAAAAATTAAATCTTAAATAAACTTACAGATTAAATCTCATCAAAATCCAATACGACATCTTGAGATATTGGATGAGACTGACATGTTAAAACATATCCTTGTTTAACTTCCTCATCTGATAAAGAATAATTTTGATCCATATCTACTTTTCCCTCAAGAACCTTTGCTTTACATACACAGCACACACCTCCTTTACATGAGAATGGAACATCAGCACCAGCATTCATAGCTGCATCTAAAATTGTTTCCCCCTTAGAGGACAAACTAAACTCAAAATCATCACCATCTACAGAAACAAGAACATTAGAAATAAGCTCGTTGTCATTTACATCTTTAGAACTTTCTTTTTTATTAGTAAAATTTGATGTAAATCTTTCAAAATATATTTTTTTTGAATCAGTACCAGAATCAATTAGAAATTGATTAACATTATCAATCATTGCTCCTGGACCACATAAAAAATAAGATTCAGCATCATTTAAATTTTTATTAGAATTAAAAAGATTATTTAATAAAACATTATCAATCCTTCCTTTTATACAATCTACTACATCTTGTCTAGAAAAAACATAATGAATAAAAAATTGACTTTGAAAATCAGTTTCTAATGAGCGAAGTTCATTTGCAAACATAATACTATTACTAGTTTGGTTTCCATAGATCAAGGTAAAAAAACTTTTAGGACTATTATTAAGTACTTGTTTAACCATAGATAAAATTGGAGTAATACCACTGCCTGCACAAATAGCAACATAATGAGATTCTTTTTCTTTGGGTTCTAAATAAAAATTACCTGTTGGAGGCATAACATCTATAAAATCTCCTACTTCTAACTCTTTAGTCAAAAAGGTAGACATAAGACCATTTTTTATACGCTTAACTCCAATCTCAAGACCTTCTTCTGGAGATGAAGATATCGAATAAGATCTTCTTATGTCTTCACTGTTAATTTCTTTGCGTAAGGTAATGTATTGACCAGCTTTAAAATTAAAAGCATCAGAATTTGAAGATTCAAAAACTATTTTAACTGATTCAGCAGTTAATGGTTCAATCTCTAAAACTTTTAAAGGATAAAATTTATTCATTAATTATCTAATTATCATTGCAAAAATATCATTTTAGAAAAAAAAGGATAGTGATATTATAATAAATATGATAATAATATTTAATAAATTTGCAAAATAAATTTAATTAAATGAACGAAGAATATTTTCAAGAAAAAATTGATAATGAAAAAAAAATTGAGCCAAAAGACTGGATGCCAGATGATTATAGAAAACATCTTATCCGACAAATGTCTCAACATGCACATTCAGAAGTTATCGGTATGCAACCAGAAGGAAACTGGATAACAAGAGCTCCATCGTTAAGAGCAAAAATGATATTACTTGCTAAAGTTCAAGATGAAGCAGGACATGGACTTTATTTATATTCAGCCACTGAAACTTTAGGTATTAGCAGAGAAGAATTAGTACAACAATTACATAGTGAAAAAGCAAAATATTCTTCGATATTCAACTATCCGACTCTAAGCTGGGCTGATATGGGAGCAATAGGTTGGCTAGTAGATGGAGCTGCTATTGTGAATCAAGTTTCCTTACAAAGAACCTCTTATGGTCCTTATGCTAGAGCTATGATAAAGATATGTAAAGAAGAAAGCTTTCATCAAAGACAAGGATATGAAATCATGGCAGAAATGGCAAAAGGAACAAAAGAACAAAAAGAAATGGCACAAGACGCCTTAAATAGATTCTGGTGGCCATCCATAATGATGTTTGGCCCTCAAGACTCTGACTCTCCAAGATCAGGTAATGCAATGAAGTGGAAAATTAAAAGACAAACAAATGATGAATTGCGTCAAAACTTCATTGATAAAACAGTTGCTCAAGCAGAAGTTATTGGACTAACAATTCCAGATCCTGATTTAAAATGGAATGAAGAAAGAGGACACTATGATTTTGGTGAAATGGATTGGGACGAATTTTGGAATGTTGTGAATGGCAATGGTCCATGTAATAAACAAAGACTAGCTCACCATAAGAAAGCCCATGATGAGGGAGAATGGGTAAGAAAAGCAGCTAAAGAATATGCTAAAAAACAAGAATTGGTAAATTAAATAATTAAGAATGGCAGAGAATAATATAGTTTGGGAAGTATTTATTCAAAGTAAAAATGGATTAGCTCATAAACATGTTGGCAATGTTCATGCTGCAGACAAAATTATTGCATTGGAAAATGCAAGAGAACTTTATACCCGAAGAAATGAAGGGTCATGTATTTGGGTAGTTAAAGCAAGTGAAATTGTATCTTCAGAATCAGAAGATAGTGAAGCATTTTTTGATCCATCAAATGATAAAATATACCGTCATCCCACTTTCTATACAATGCCTGAAGGGTCTAAACATATATAAATTTGAAAAGTCTTTTAAATTATACTTTAAGAATCGCTGACACCTCCTTAATACTAGGTCAAAGAATGTCTGAATGGTGTTCAAAGGGACCAACACTAGAAGAAGATATTGCTCTTTCAAATATTTCATTAGATTTATTTGGTCAGGCAAATGGTTTTTATGAGTATGCAGCTAAATTAGATGGTTCAAAATCACCAGATGATTTGGCATTTAAAAGAAACGAAAGAGAATTCTTTAATCATCAATTATCAGAACAAGAAAATGGCAACTTTGGCAGAACAACAGTTAGAAATTTCTTACATGATGCTTTTAGTTTATTGTTTTACACAGAACTTACTTCAAGTAAAGATGAAACATTTGCAGCACTAGCAGCAAAATCATTAAAAGAGGTAAAATATCATTTCCGACATTCTAGCAATTGGCTTGTTCGACTAGGGGATGGAACAAAAGAAAGTAATTCCAAAGTTCAAGAAGCTTTAAATTCTTTATGGCAATATACTGGAGAACTATTTGAAATGGATCAAATAGATAACGAGATGTTAGAAAAAGGGATTGGTGTTGACAATTTTCAATTAAAAGATCAATGGGACAAATTAATTGATAGTACTCTTACAAAAGCAAAATTAAAGCGACCTTTAGATGGCTATATGGCAACTGGAAGTAAAAAAGGTATACATACAGAACACCTTGGCTTTCTTCTTGCTGAAATGCAGTTTTTACCAAGAGCATATCCAAATGCAAAATGGTAACACATCACATATATGGGATTTGTTAAATACAGTTCCTGATCCTGAAATACCAGTAATATCTGTAGTAGAACTGGGTGTTATTCGAGATGTTAGCTTTAAAAATAAAGCTTATACAATAAGTATAACTCCTACTTATTCTGGATGCCCTGCTGTTAAAACATTTACAGATGACATAAAAAGCTGTCTAAAAAGTAATGGAATTCATAACTTTATAATAAAACTTGTTTATTCTCCTGCCTGGACTACTGATTGGATGACAAATTCAACGAAAAAGAAACTTAAACGATACGGGATAGCTCCTCCTTCAAAAATAGTCATATGTCCACAATGCAATTCAAAAAATGTAAACCTTATTAGTGAGTTTGGATCTACTGCTTGTAAAGCAATGTATAAATGCTCAGATTGCTTAGAACCGTTCGAGTTCTTTAAATGCATTTAAGATTTTATTTTTAGTATTTTAGCTTTTCAAAAGCATAAGCAATGATACAATTTGAAGTTTTACAAGGGGTAGGTAAAATTACGTTAAATAGACCTGAAAAATACCACTCCTTTATTAGAGAAATGGCAATTCAACTACAAGATGCATTAGATAAATGTAAAGAAGATGATAAAGTACGTGCAATTTTTATTACAGCAACTGGAAAAGCATTCTGTGCAGGACAAGATCTAGCTGAGGCAATAGATCCATCAATTCCAAGTATAAGCAAGATTATTCAAGAACACTATAATCCAATTATTAGAAAAATAAGAAATATGGAGAAACCAGTAATAGCTGCAGTAAACGGTGTTGCTGCTGGAGCTGGAGCAAGTTTAGCACTTGCTTGTGATATTATAGTTGCAACAGAAAGCGCATCTTTTGTACAAGCATTTAGTAAAATAGGATTAGTACCTGATAGCGGATCTACCTTCTTTTTACCAAGATTAATAGGAATACAAAAAGCAACCGCGCTAATGATGAGTGCTGAACCAATATATGCAAAAGATGCAGAAATGATGGGGATGATTTATAAAACTTACTCAGATGAAAGTTTTCAAAGAGATAGTTGGAATTTGGTTAGTAAATTAGCAAAGATGCCAACTAAAGGATTAGGACTAACGAAAAGGCTTTTAAATGCATCAATTAACAATAACTTAGAAGATCAGCTAGATATGGAAGATAAATGTCAAGTAATAGCTGCAGAAACAGAAGATTTTAAAGAAGGGGTTCAAGCTTTCTTAGAAAAGAGACAAGCAAACTTTAAAGGAAAATAAAATGATTAAAGTAAGTATAATTGGGGCTGGAACAATGGGGACTGGAATAGCCCAAATAGCTGCTACAAAGGGACATCAGGTTTGCTTATATGATACTTTTGATGGTGCTGTTGAGAATTCAAAATCAAAACTCAACAAAATTCTTAACCGGTTAGTTGAAAAAGAAAGGATTTCAAAAGATGAAAAAGAAAATATTCTATCAAGAATTAACTTTACGCAAGATATAAAGGATGTCAAACAAAGTGGATTAATTATTGAGGCAATAATTGAAGATCTTGAAATAAAGAAAAAAATATTTAAAGAACTTGAAAAGTTAGTAGATAAGGAATGTATTATTGCATCAAATACTTCATCTTTATCAATTGCTTCTATCGGTGGAGCGTGCCAAAGAGCAGAAAGAGTTTTAGGAATACATTTTTTTAATCCTGCTCCTTTAATGCCACTTGTAGAAATTATCCCTGCAGTGCAAACATCTAAAGAAACACTTAAAAATGCAAAATTGATAATTGATAGCTGGGGAAAAACTACTGTTCTTACAAAAGATACACCAGGCTTTATTGTTAATAGAGTAGCACGTCCTTTTTATGGCGAAGCAATTAGAATTTATGAAGAAGGTATTGCTGACTTTGCAACAATTGATTGGGCAATAAAAGAATTAGGTGGATTTAAAATGGGTCCTTTTGAACTAATGGATTATATCGGCAATGATATCAATTATACAGTAACAGAAACTGTATTTAAAGCTTTTTATTATGATACAAGATATAAACCTTCTTTTACACAAAAAAGAATGATGGAAGCTGGATATTTAGGAAGAAAGTCAGAAAGAGGGTACTATGATTATTCTATTGATATGCCTAAACCAATTAAAAATAGAGAGTTAGGTAAAAGAATCTTATGGAGAATTCTTTCAATGTTAATCAATGAAGCAGCAGACGCACTATTTTTAAATATTGCGACTAAAGAAGATATTGATCTAGCTATGACAAAAGGTGTTAACTATCCAAAAGGATTACTTCTTTGGGCAGATGAAATTGGTATAAATAATGTGCTTAATGTACTAAAGGATCTACAAGAAGAGTATGGAGAAGATAGATATAGACCATCTCCTTTACTGAGAAGAATGGTTAAAGAAAATAAATCCTTTTATTGATGAAAAAAGCAGAGAAGATAGTAAGGAAGATGATAAATGGAGATGCTTTCAGCAATTGGCTCGGCATTGAAGTAGTAAAGATATCTGAAGGTTTTTGTAAGTTGAAAATGATTGTAAGAAAAGAAATGACCAATGGCTTTAACATTACTCACGGGGGGATTTCTTATTCTTTAGCTGACAGTGCACTAGCTTTTGCAGCGAATTCGTATGGGAGGCAGTGTTTATCAGTTGAAACTTGTATTTCACATACTAAAAAGGTTGTATGTGGAGATTCGTTAATTGCAGAAACAAAAGAAATAAGTAAAAACGATAAATTAGCAGTTTACAATATTAAAATAACTAATCAAGATAATATAGAAATCGCTCATTTTAAAGGAAAGGTTCACCGAACTCACAGAGAATGGTTTCCAAGTAAATAACTATGAAGAAAGTCATACTTATATTTCTTTTCATACCATCACTGTTGTTTGCTCAACAAACAATAAATGATAGCATTTATATTGATGGAACATATAGATCTTTTACTACTTACATACCACAAATTTATAACCCATCAAAACCTACACCTTTAGTTTTAAACTTTCATGGACTAACTGGCAGTTCTAATATTGCAATGTGGCATGCTGACTTCAGATCAATAGCTGACACAGCTAATTTTATTATTGTTCATCCTCAAGGACTATTAAATAATCAAGGTGAAACACATTGGAATATCGGTCAGATAGGCTCTTCAGTTGATGATATTAATTTTATTTCAAAACTTTTAGATAGTTTATCATCAAAATATAATATTAATTCTGAACGAGTTTATAGTACTGGAATGTCAAATGGAGCATATTTGAGCTATAGATTAGCTTGTGAGCTCTCTGATAAGATAGCGGCTATAGCGCCTGTTGCAGGTTCATATATTTCTTATATGCTGAATATTTGTAATCCAAGTCATTCAACACCTGTTTTACATATTCATGGCGTTGCAGATAGTTCTTCTATTTATAATGGCAAACCTGGCGTTGAATCTATATCAAGTATTTTATCCTTTTGGGTAAATTACAATGAATGTGATACGCAAAGTATTTATATGCAAATAGCAAATATTAATCTTTCTGACAGTAGTAATGTAGAACATTATATTTGGAAAAATGGAATAAATGGAGTGGAGGTTGAACATCTTAAAATTATTGATGGTGGACATACATGGCCTGGAAGTAGTTTTACAAATAATAATGGTGGCAATACAAATTATGATATTAATGCCTGTAATGAGATCTGGAAATTCTTTAGTAAATATGATATAAACGGATTAATTGGAACAAATACTGAAATAATAGATATAAACTCAGAAGAGAAGCAATTAATTAGAATAATAGATGTTTTAGGCAAAAGTATAAACGAAACTAAAAATCTACCTTGTTTCTTCATTTACGATGATGGAACAGTCGAAAAAAAAATAATTTTAGAATAATGTCTATGAAAACATACATAATTGATGCAATTAGAACACCAATAGGAAATTTTGGTGGCTCTTTAAAAAATATAAGAACCGATGATTTAGCTGCAATTCCAATCAAGGAAATCATAAATCGAACAGGTATTGATCCACATAAAATTAATGATGTAATCCTGGGGTGTGCTAACCAAGCTGGCGAAGACAATAGAAATATAGCGAGAATGTCTCTCTTATTAGCTGGACTTCCAGTCACGGTACCTGGAGAAACAATAAACAGATTGTGTTCTTCTGGAATGTCTGCTGTTATTCACGCACATAGAGCAATTTGTGCTGGTGACGGTGATTTGTTTATTGCTGGTGGAGTTGAAAATATGACAAGAGGGCCTTGGGTAATCTCTAAAGCTTCAAAAGCTTTTGGAAGAGATGCTCAAATGTTTGATTCATCATTTGGATGGCGCTTTGTAAATCCAAAGATGAAAGATCTTTATGGTGTAGATGGTATGGGAAATACAGCTGAAAACCTAGCTGAAAAATATAATATTTCTAGAAAAGATCAAGATCTATTTGCATATAATTCTCAAATGAAGGCAACTAATGCACAATGTTCAGGCAGGCTAGCAAAAGAAATTGTTCATGTTGAGATTCCACAGAGAAAAAAAGATTCAATCATTTTTAAACATGATGAATTTGTTAAAGGTGATACTTCTTTGGAAGTTTTAGCAAAATTAAGAACTCCATTCAAAAAAGATGGGGGAACAGTAACTGCAGGTAACGCGTCAGGTTTAAATGATGGTGCAGCTGCAATGTTATTAGCATCTGAAAATGGAGTAAAAGAAAACAGTCTTACCCCTATAGCTAAGATTGTTAGCTCAGCTGTAGTAGGAGTTGAACCAAGAATAATGGGCATAGGTCCAGTAAAAGCATCATACAAAGCTTTAGAAAAAGCAAGCCTAAAAATGGAAGATATGGACATTATTGAGTTAAATGAAGCATTTTCTGCTCAAGCATTAGCATGTATTAGAGAATGGGGATTAAAGGATGATGATTCAAGAATAAATCCTAATGGTGGTGCAATTGCAATTGGTCATCCACTTGGAGTTAGTGGAACTCGAATTTTACAAACTGCTGCAATTGAACTGCAAAACCAAAATAAAAAATATGCTCTAGTAACAATGTGTATTGGAGTTGGGCAAGGTTATGCAACAATAATTGAAAGAGTATAATATGATTTACGAATTTAACGGATATAAACCTGTAATAGACCCATCTTCTTTTGTGCATAAAGAAGCTACTATTATTGGTAATGTTATTATTGGTAAGAATGTATATATAGGACCGGGAGCTTCACTAAGAGGAGATTGGGGGCAAATTATTGTTAAGGATGGTTGTAATATACAAGATAATTGTATTGTACATATCTTTCCAGGCAAAGATGTCATTCTACAAAAAAATGCGCATATTGGACATGGTGCAATTATTCATGGTGCTAATATTGGAGAGAATTCGCTTATTGGCATGAATGCTGTTATTATGGATGATGCTAATATTGGAGATGAGTGTATAATTGGAGCACTTTGTTTTGTAAAAGGAGAAATGGAGATACCAAATAGAAAAATTGTAGTTGGCAATCCTGCAAAAATTAAAGGTGATGTTTCTGACGAAATGATTAAATGGAAAACAAAGGGAACTGAACTATATCAAGAATTACCTGAAGAATGTAAAAAATTAATGAAAAAGTGTAAACCACTTGATAAAATAGAAAAAAACAGAAAAACTAAACAAAAAATAACATTTGACACTTGGAAAAATTCAAAATAGAAAAGTATATAAAAATGACTTTAGAATAAATGAAAAGATACGAAAATTACGCATTAGGACATTGGATACAAGGAGATGGTGATGGAACTCCGCTTTATAATGCCATAACTGGCAATAAAATAGGTACAGCAACATCAAAAGGTTTAGATTTTTCAGAGATGATGGATTATGCAAGAAAACAAGGTGGTACTGCCCTAAGAAAAATGACTTTTCAAGAAAGAGGGTTAATGCTTAAAGCACTAGCCCTTCATTTACATTCAATAAAAAACAAATTCTATGCATTAAGCGCACAAACAGGTGCTACTAAGATTGATTCATGGATTGATATTGAAGGTGGAATTGGAAATATATTTGCAAATGCATCTCTAAGGAAACAATTTCCGGACTTGCCATACCATATTGATGGCAACATGGCTCCACTTTCTAAAAATGGAACATTTATAGGTCATCATATTATGACTCCAAAAGAAGGAGTTGCCATACATATTAATGCTTTCAATTTTCCAATTTGGGGAATGCTAGAAAAAATTGCAGTTAATCTTATGGCAGGGGTTCCCGCCATTGTTAAACCAGCAACTCTTACGTGCTTTCTAACTGAATTAATGGTGAGAGAAATAGTAGATTCTAAAATTCTTCCAGAAGGTAGTCTTCAATTAATTTGTGGTAGTGCTAGAGGAATAATTGATAATGTACAAACAGGAGATATAGTTACTTTTACAGGAAGTGCTGACACAGGAAAAATGTTAAAATCACAACCTAGATTAATAGAAGAGTCAGTTCCATTTAATATGGAGGCTGATTCTTTGAATTGCTCTGTACTTGGAGAGGATGCAATACCTGGAACTGCAGAATTTGATATCTTTATTAAAGAAGTACTAAAAGAAATGACTGTTAAAGCAGGTCAAAAATGTACTGCAGTTAGAAGAGTAATTGTTCCTGAGAAATTAGTAGAAGATGTTCAGATTGCACTTGGAAAAAGACTTTCAAAAACTATTATTGGTGATCCTGCAGTTGAAGGAGTAAGAATGGGTTCTTTAGCTGGAAATGCACAAAAAAAAGAAGTAACTGAAAAGGTAAAGCAACTATGTAAAACACAAGAAGTTATTTATGGTTGTTTAGATGAATTTGAAGTAAAAGGAGCAGATAAAAACAAAGGAGCTTTTATCTCCCCTATACTCTTTTTAAATGATGATCCATTCAAAAAAACAGACTGTCATAATATAGAGGCTTTTGGTCCTGTATCGACAATTCTTCCTTATAACACTCTTGATGAGGCAATAGAGCTAGCTAAAATGGGTAAAGGATCTTTAGTTTGTTCTATCATTACAAATGACATGAAAATTGCAGAGCAGTTTGTTTTGGGAGCTGCATCTATGCATGGTAGAATTCTTGTGCTAAATGAAGCATGTGCTAAAGAAAGTACAGGCCATGGTTCTCCAATGCCACTACTAACACATGGAGGACCTGGACGTGCAGGAGGAGGAGAAGAAATGGGAGGAGTTAGAGGGATAAAGCATTACCTTCAAAGAACTGCAATTCAAGGTCACCCTACTACTATCACTGCACTAACAAAACAATATCAAGTAGGTGGTGAACAAAACACAAAAGGTCCTCATGTGTTTAGAAAGCACTTTGAGGAAATTGAAATAGGAGATACAGTAATTACAGAAAAACATTTAGTAACACTTGATAATATTGAAGATTTTGCAGAGCTTTCAGGAGATAAATTCTATGCTCATATGGATGAAAATTCTTTAGATGGGACAATTTTTACAGAAAGAGTAGCACACGGATATTTTATTATGAGTAAAGCAGCTGGTTTATTTGTTGATCCTGCTAAAGGTCCAGTACTTCTGAATTATGGAATTGATGAGTGCAGATTCACAAAACCTGTCTATCCTGGAATGACAGTAGGAGTTCGCTTCACTGCAAAAGAAAAAATCAGTCAAGAAAAAAGAGATGATGATGATATTGCAAAAGGAATTGTAAAATTTCTAGTAGATGTATATGATGATGAGGGAGAGACTGTAATGTTAGCAACTATATTAACTATGATAAAAAAACTAGAACAAAATTAAAATAATAATATCATGAAAAAAATTGGTTTTTTGTTTACAATTACATTTCTCTTTTTCTTGTTAGCACAAATATTATGGACTATTGCACTAGTTACTGAAGAGCCATTATTTGGAAGTAAAACCATAGAAGATTGGTCCATTAATATCCCATATACCTTGTGTTCAATCTTTGGATTAATAGCAAGTTTTCGATTATATAAAGATAAAAAATAAGCCAAATGAAAAAAATACTAATTATATCACTTTGCTTGCCTGTAATAATGCTAGCACAACAGACCTACGTACCTGACGATGTATTTGAGAAATATATTGAGACTTATTTTCCTGCAGCAAATAATGGTGTTGTAAATGATGATTCTGTATTAACAGCAGGCTTAAACTTACCAAGTAGTAGTCCGATAATTTTAGATTTAAATCCAGCGACATTATCATCTCCTTTTATTAATGATTTTACGGGCATTGAAGATTTTATTGGTCTAAGAAAAATTGTAATTGAAAATCTAAACAATACAACAATTGATTTAAGTCAAGCAATATTAACTAATGGTAATTTAAATTTTTTAGCTGCTACTATAGCTATTGGTTCATGTCCTTTGCTTACGAATTTAATCTTACCTTCAGACACAATACAATTAAATTTAACTTCAAATACATACCTAACAAACATTGTCTTTCAACCTTTAACATTTATAGGCAATAGTGTTGGTTTAGAAGGTTTAGTTATTTCGGGTTGTAATAGTTTAACAAATATTGATATATCAAATATTGCTGGTGTTTTTAATGGATCAATGTTATCTATTTTTAATAATTTAAATTTAACACAACTTAATTTAAAAAATGGTTTTTGTTATAACTGGGGATTAGTAGACCTAAGTGGTCAAAATTTATTTTGCATTCAGGTTGATGATCCAAATTACTCTTCCATATCTTCTAATTGGAGTTGGTATGAACGCACTCAATATCCTTCACAATACAGTTATTCTACTAATTGTAGCTGGTCTACTTATTTTGAAGAACATTCTACAAACAAAAAACTTCTTAAAGTAACAGATCTATTAGGAAAAGAAACAAAAGTAAAAAAGAACGAACCTCTACTCTACTTATATGATGATGGAACTGTAGAGAAAAGAATAACTATTGATTAAAATAATTTAATAATGATAGAATTTGTAAAAATCACAGTAGATAATGAAATAGGAACTATAGAGTTCTTCCATCCTCAAAGTAATGCTCTACCTGGACATGTTTTAAAAGAATTAGCAAATACAATTGAGGCAGCTGGCAAAAACAATAACATAAAAGTAATTATTCTTAAAAGTGCTGGAGAAAGAGCATTTTGTGCTGGAGCATCATTTGATGAATTAATAGCCATTGATAATGAAATTACTGGAAAAGAATTTTTCTCTGGTTTTGCAAATGTTATAAATTCAGCTCGTAAATGCCCTAAATTTATTTTAGGAAGAGTTCAAGGAAAAGCAGTTGGTGGTGGCGTAGGGATGGCTGCAGCAACAGATTATTGTTTTGCAACTAAATTTGCATCTGCTAAACTATCTGAACTAGCTATAGGTATTGGGCCTTTTGTTGTTGGTCCTGCTGTTGAAAGGAAGATTGGAACTTCTGCATATTGTGCAATGACTATAAATGCAGGCAAATGGTTTGATGCTAACTGGGCAAGAGAAAAAGGGCTTTATACAGAGGTGTTTGATTCAACTGATGATATGGATACTGAAATTCAAAAACTAGCTACTACCCTATCCCAATCAAATCCTGAAGCTATGAAGGAGTTAAAAAAAGTGATGTGGTCAGGATCAGATAGCTGGGACACACTGCTAATGGAAAGAGCAGAACAAAGTGGGAAGCTAGTTCTTTCAGAATTTACTAGAAATGCTATAGAAAAATTTAAAACTAAGTAATGAGTCAAAAACTCACTAAAGATATCTATAAAAAAGCATATTCATTAATGTGCACAGCCCGTGCTATGAGTGATATTTATGAGGAGAATAAAGAAATTACTTCAAAATATGTACACGCAACTTCTAAGGGACATGAAGCTATTCAATTAGCAGTAGGCTTACAGCTCACAAAAAATGATTGGACAGCACCTTACTATAGAGACGACTCGATGCTTTTAGGATTGGGGATGACCCCTTATGAACTAATGTTACAACTTTTATGTAAGAAAGATGATCCCTTCTCTGGTGGAAGAACTTACTATGCTCACCCTTCTTTAAAAAGAGAAGGGTTTCCAAAAATCCCACATCAATCCTCAGCTACAGGAATGCAAGCAATACCAACAACCGGTGTTGCAATGGGTATTCAATATCAAGAAAAAGAAAAGTTATCAAAGCCTAAGAAAGGAGAAGAACCAGTGGTTGTCTGTTCTTTTGGCGATGCAGCAATTACTGAAGGAGAAGTTGCAGAAGCATTTCAAATGGCAGCCTTAAAAAAGCTACCAATACTATACCTAGTTCAAGACAATGAATGGGATATATCAGCACATGCATCTGAAACTAGAGCTGTAGACGCAACACACTATGCTAAGGGTTTTGGATTAAAAACATATACCATTGATGGCACTAACTTTACTGAATCTTATACGTGTATTCAAAATGCTTTTAACGAGATAAGACAAAAAAGAACACCTATATTAATTCATGCTAAAGTACCGCTTTTAAATCATCATACCTCAGGTGTAAGAATGGAATGGTATAGAGATGACCTAGATGATGCTAAAAGTAGAGACCCATTACCAAAGCTTAAAGAAGAACTATTAGCAAATAATTTTAATAAAAAAGAACTTTCAGACATTGAAGAATTAGCTAAAAAAAATGTTAATTCAGATTATCAAAAAGCACTTAAATCAGAAGATCCAAAGCCTGAAGACCTATTTAATCATAACTTTTCTCCTACACCTATTACTGAAGAAAAAGGAGAAAGAGAACCTAAAAATAAAGAGGCTACAGTAATGGTAGATTCTGCTCTATTTGCTATAAAAGAATTAATGACTGAAAATCCTGAATGTTTACTGTATGGTCAAGATGTAGGTAAAAGATTAGGTGGTGTCTTTCGTGAAGCAGCAACACTAGCAGACACATTTGGAGATAATAGAGTGTTCAATACTCCGATTCAAGAAGCATTTATTATAGGAAGTACAGTTGGAATGTCAGCTGTAGGTCTAAAACCAATTGTAGAAGTTCAGTTTGCAGACTATATTTGGCCAGGCTTAAATCAACTTTTTACAGAAGTCAGCAGATCTAATTATCTATCTAATGGGAAATGGCCTGTAAGCTGTATTATTCGTGTACCAATTGGGGCATATGGAAGTGGAGGGCCTTATCATTCTTCTTCTATAGAATCTGTTTTAGCACAGATCAAAGGTATTAAAGTAGCTTATCCTGCAACTGGTGCGGATCTGAAAGGACTAATGAAAGCTGCTTATTATGATCCTAATCCTGTTGTCATCTTAGAACACAAAGGATTATACTGGAGTAAGATAAAAGGAACATCAGGAGCTAAAACTATTGAACCATCAAAAGATTATGTCATTCCACTTGGCAAAGCAAGAATTGCACTAGATTCTGACAATATAGCTAATACCATTTGTATTATTACCTATGGAATGGGTGTATACTGGGCACTAAATGCAGCAGCAGAACATAAAGGACAAGTTGAAGTTGTGGATTTAAGAACTATCAACCCGATAGATGAGGCTTTAATTATAGAAAGAGTAAACAAACATGGAAAATGTTTAGTGCTTACTGAGGAACCATATAATAATTCCTTTGCACAGGCTTTAGCAGGAAGGATTCAAGAAAAGTGTTTTGAAAATTTGGATGCTCCTGTATCTGTTTTGGGATCTGAAAATTTACCAGCTATAGCTTTAAATTCTACTTTAGAAGCAACAATGCTTCCAAATGCAAAAAAAGTAAGTAAAAAGATTAAAGATATTCTTCAGTATTAATATTCAATCCTTGCATGATGAATATTAACCAATTTCTTTTTAAATAACTTCTTTAATTGATTAATTTCTTTTAAAGTTATATCTGCATCTATAAATTGATCTTCCTTAAGTTGCTTATTAATAACAATTTCTATTAAGTTATCAATATTCTCTGCTGTTGGATTTTTAATACTTCTAGCTGAAGCTTCTGCTGCATCTGCCATCATAAGTATAGCTGTTTCTTTAGAGAAAGGCTTAGGACCTGGATATGAAAAGCTTTTGCTATCTACATTATCTTCTTGAAAATTATCAATATATTGTTTATAAAAATATTCAACGGTCGTAGTCCCATGGTGTGTTCTTATAAAGTCAATTAATTCATTTGGTAGATTATTTGCTTTAGCAATTTCTATTCCATCTACTACATGATTAATAATTATCTCTGCACTCTTATCAAAATCTATCTCATCGTGTGGATTAATATTATTACTCTGATTCTCAATAAAATACATGGGATTATTTAGTTTTCCAATATCATGATATATAGCTCCAGCCCTAACCAATAATGCATTAGCCCCAACTTCTAGCGCTCCCATTTCAGCTAAATTGGCAACCTGTAATGAGTGCTGAAAAGTACCAGGAGCTTCTTCAGATAATCTTCTAATCAAAAAACTATTAGTATCTGTCAATTCTAGTAAAGAAACATCTGAGACTAAAGAAAAAATCTTTTCAAATAAAAAAACTATTGGATAAGCAAAAATAGTAAGTGCACCACTAATTGTGAATTGTAATATCTTGACACCTTGAATGCCAGAAAATGAAGCATCGTGAGTAATAGACAATGCAATATAAACTAATAAATAAGCACCCATTACCTTAATAACAGACATAAATAACTGTGTCCTTTTATACATCTTAACAACAGTTAGAATAGAAATTATACCAGCAATTAGTTGAATAAAAACAAACTCAAATCCATTAGGCATAATAAAGCCAATAATTAAAATTGTTATAAGATGAACAAATAAAGCGACTCTATTATCAAAAAATGCTTTAAGAATTATAGGTGATATGCAAAAAGGAATCAAATAAACCCAATCAGATCTTAATGACAAAAAAATTGTAGAAACAAGCACCATAATTATTACTAATAATAATATCATACTAATCTTAGTTGTATCAACTAAGATTTGACTCCTATATTGCATTAAAAATAACCATAGAATTAATAATGAAATACCTACTAATATAAATTGACCAAATAAAACTAATAAGTAAGAGTTTTTTTCCCACATTGCACCTTCATACTTTTGTTTTAAACTAAGTAATACTTGATACTTCTCCGTATCTACTAGTTCTCCTTTGTTAATGATTACTTGTCCAGAAACAATCAACCCTTTTCTAGGTACAATATTAGACAAGTCACTTATTAACAATTCATCAGTTGCCAACTTATCAAATAGAATATTCTGCTCGATAGCTGCTAGCAAAATTGGAACTAAAAAATTATATTCTTCATTTGACAGGTTATTAATTAAATTAATCTTATCAGCAGCAGAATTTACAGTATAAAAATCATCAACAGCTCGTCTTTCCGCAATACGCTGAGACTTTAATAAAATAAAATCTTTCAAATTAGAATTATTACTCATTTGAATTATTCCCTGATCATAAATATCATTAAGAAAATTGTATCCAAAACTGACTAGATTATTTTTTTTCGTGTTTGCAAGTTTTCGCTTGTTTTTAAACAAGTTCTTCAAAGTAAACCTCCCATCCTTTTTCAATCCATTCTTCTTAGCCCATCTTGTTTCAAAATCATTAATAAATTGTTCTGCTTTAATCTCAAAGACATTTTCAGAATAATTATATATAGGTAAGTGAAGTGATTTAACAATCTCACGTTCTTTACTTAACTCACTCTCTGATTTTAAAACTGAAAAATCAAAAGGAGCAATAATGGATTCATGTAACCATGGTTTTCCTTTTGTAAACTCATACTTAAATTTAGCTTGTCTAGGAAAGAGATACAGAATTATGATCAGCGTTAAGAAAAATAAGAATATCCTAAAAATTGATTCATTACGATCTATAATACTGAGTAAAATTTTCTTCATTATTAGCTTTTGTATTAATAGCGAAAATAAGTATAATTTAACTAAATTAGCAGAATATTAATCTCTTAAAAAAATTATATAATGAAAGAAGTAGTGATAGTATCAGCAGTGCGTACTCCAATTGGAAGTTTTGGAGGTTGTTTATCATCATTATCAGCAACAGAATTAGGAGCTGCAGCCATTAAAGGTGCTATTAATAAAGTTGGGATTGAAAATAACGTAGTTGATGAAGTCTTTATGGGTAATGTATTACAAGCAAACTTAGGACAAGCACCTGCTAAACAAGCAGCTATTTTTGCAGGATTATCAGAAAAAATCGCATGTACAACAATAAATAAAGTTTGTGCATCAGGCATGAAATCTATTATGCTTGCTTCACAAACAATTATGTGTGGAGACAATGACGTTGTAATTGCTGGAGGAATGGAAAGTATGTCTAATGTTCCACATTATTTTTCAAAAGGAAGAAAAGGACAGAAACTAGGTGATATGAGACTATTTGATGGTATGGTAAAAGATGGACTTACAGATGTCTACAATAATATTCATATGGGAATCTGTGCTGAAAAGTGTGCTAAAGAGATGGATTTTACTAGAAAAGAACAAGATGATTTTGCTATTGAATCCTACAATAGAAGTGCAGTATCATGGAATGAAAACAGGTTTTCTGAAGAAATTATTCCAATAGAAATTCCACAAAGAAAGGGAGATCCAATAATTATAGAACAGGATGAAGAGTATAAAAACGTAAAAATTGAAAAAATTCCTACATTGAGACCGGTATTTGATAAAGAAGGAACTATTACTGCAGCAAATGCTTCTACACTAAATGATGGTGCCTCTGCGCTAGTACTAATGAGTGCAGATAAAGCCAAAGAATTAAATATTAAGCCAATAGCAAGAATCAGGAGTTATGCAGATGCTGCACAAGAGCCTGAATGGTTTACAACTGCTCCATCAAAAGCCTTGCCTATTGCTATAGATAAAGCAGGATTAAATAGTAATGATATTGATTATTATGAATTAAACGAAGCGTTTTCAGTAGTAGGTTTAGCTAATATAAAAATATTAAAATTAAACCCAGAAAAAGTTAATGTTAATGGTGGTGCAGTTTCATTAGGACATCCACTTGGTAATTCTGGATCTAGAATTGTCGTAACTCTAATTAATGTCTTAAAGCAAAATCAAGGTACAATTGGTGCGGCTGGAATTTGTAATGGCGGAGGTGGTGCTTCTGCAATAGTTATTGAATTAATATAATGCAATACGGAATTTCAAATCTCTCCATTGTTCCAATGCGAAATGAAGCTTCTGATAAATCAGAAATGGTCAATCAGATATTATTTGGTGAACATTTTAAAGTATTACAAAGCCAAAAAAAATGGAGTAGGATTAGACTTTCTCATGACAGTTATGAAGGATGGATATGTAATAAACAATGGGTAGAAATTTCAGAAGAAGATTATAAACAATTGGATAAAGAAATTCCTACAATCTCTATTGATATTTTAGATATTATCAATAAAGATCATCATCAACCCATAGTTATTGGAAGTATACTACCTTTTTATAAAAGTGGACATGCCCTTATAAATAATGAGATGTATAAATTTGATGGGCTTACTACTCCAGGATTTGTTAAAAAAGAAAAAATAGTTGAGAACGCGCTAATGTTTTTAAATTCACCATATTTGTGGGGTGGGCGGTCTCCTCTTGGAGTTGATTGCTCCGGTTTTTCTCAAATAGTATACCGATTACAGGGTATTGATTTACCTAGAGATGCATATCAACAAGCTAAAGTTGGAACTACTCTTAGTTTTGTTGAGGAAAGTGAACCTGGAGATTTAGCATTCTTTGATAATCAAGAAGGTATTATAACTCATGTTGGAATTATTCTAAAAGACAATCATATTATACATGCATCTGGTAAAGTACGAATTGACAGAATGGATCAACAAGGAATTTTTAATTCAGAATTAGGTATTCATACGCATAAATTAAGATTGATAAAAAGTATTTGTTAAGATGCAAGAAATCCCTCTAGCAGAGCGAATTCGTCCTAAAAAACTTTCAGAATTAATAGGACAAAAACATCTAGTTGGAAAAAATGGAATTCTTAAGAAAGCAATTAAAAAACAACTAATTCCTTCAATGATACTTTGGGGTCCTCCCGGAGTTGGCAAAACTACCTTATCTAAACTTATCTCAAAAGAATTAAACCGACCATCATACACTTTATCAGCTATTAATTCTGGAGTTAAAGATGTACGTGAAGTTATAAACAAAGCTTCTTCACTAGGTCTTTTTGGAAAAAATATTCCAATATTATTTATTGATGAAATTCATAGATTCAGCAAAGCACAACAAGATTCTTTATTAGAAGCTGTGGAGAAAGGTGTAATAACACTCATTGGAGCAACTACAGAAAACCCTTCATTTGAAATTATATCTCCTTTACTATCTCGCTGTCAAGTTTACGTATTGGAATCGTTATCTAAAAAGGAGTTAGAAGAACTATTAAAAAGAGTATTAACTCATGATGAGCTACTAAAAAAAATAGATATAACTTTAAAAGAAACCCAATCTTTAATACAAATATCTGGTGGTGATGCTAGAAAATTACTTAACATCTTAGAACTAACAATTAATGCTATAGATGATAAAAGCAAAGTGATCACTAATGATTTAGTAATTGATATAGTGCAAAAAAACATAGTCAGATATGACAAAAATGGAGAGCTTCATTATGATATTATCTCAGCTTTTATAAAATCAATAAGAGGTAGCGATCCAAATGCAAGTATTTATTGGCTTGCAAGAATGATAGAAGGTGGAGAGGATTTGAAGTTTATTGCTAGAAGACTGTTAATTCTAGCATCTGAGGATATTGGAAATGCCAACCCAACTGCTCTAATAATGGCAAACAACTGTTTTCAGGCAGTAAACACAATTGGATATCCTGAAGCTAGAATTACATTATCTCAAACTGTAATTTATTTAGCCTGTTCTGTCAAAAGTAATTCGTCTTATATGGCAATCAATAAAGCACAAGAAGAGGTGAAGAATAGCGGAAATCTTTCTGTTCCATTACATTTACGTAATGCTCCTACTAAGCTAATGAATGAGTTAGGTTATGGAAAAAACTACTTGTATTCACATAATAAAAATACTGAAAAACAAGAGTTCCTACCTAATGAAATTAATGGAAAAACTTTTTATAATCCATCTAAAAATAAAAAAGAAGATAGTATGAGGGATAAGCTAAAAGAAATTTGGAAAGAAAAATATAATTATTAATCTCAAGTGGATTAATAAAATTATAAGATTTAATGAAATAAGTAATCTTTGATTATTCATTATATTTGTAAGGTGAAAAAAACTATTCTTTTAATACTTATCTCACTAATCATAATTTCGTGCAAACACGAGTTAGAGCAGCCTAATTGGAATGTTGATATGATAATCCCTTTAGTTCACACTAAAATGTCTATCAATAATGTTTTACAAGATAGTAATATCAATGTCTTAGAAAATGAAGAAGGTTTTATCAATTTAATTTATCAAGAAAGTTTTATAGATATTAATCTAGATACACTGATTAAGATTGATGCTATTGCAGATGAACAAACCCATACGTTAGACTCTACCAGTTTTGCTGATGTTATAATTGCAGATACAGCAACAATAGGAGAAACAATTAGCGAAATACCATTAGGAACAACAATTTTCCCAAATGGTAGTACTAACAGTATACCAGCATTGGCCAATATCGCCAATGGAGATACAATTGATATTGATGCAAGTGAATATTTTAAAACTATGAGCTTATATAGAGGTATGTTAATTGTTGAAATTATGAATAATTATCCAACAGATATATCAAATATTAATTTAACATTAATTAATTCTTCTAATCAAAGTACTGTAGCCTCATTCTCATTTCCATTAATACCAACAGGAAGTAGTGCTTCGGATAGTGTCTCTATTGCTGGACAGACAATAGATGAAAATCTTTTTGCAATACTTAACAATATGGATATAAATGCAAGTAATGGGCCCGTATTAATAGATTATTCTGATGCAATTATCACAACAATAACTATCACTGACCTTGGTATTACTGAAGCAACAGCTATATTCCCCGAACAAGAACTAACTGAAACCTTAAAAGAGCATTCATTTGATTTAGGAAGTGCCCAAATAAAAGAGTTTGGAATTAAAAAAGGAACTGTTACTGTAAATGTGCTAAGTACATTACCAAACGGAAAAATGATTTATAATATACCATCATTAAAAAAAAATGGTGTTTCTTTTTCTAGTGGAGATATGATTATTCCTGAAGCTACAAATAGTAATCTAACTTCTTTTACTTTCGATTTTGAAGGCTATGTATTAGATCTTACTGGTGAAGAAAATCGTTTAGGAGGCGATACAGTAAACACTATTTATACTGAATCATATACCTTCATTGATTATACTGGAACATTAGAAACAATTAATAATACAGATAGCTTTTATTCATTTGTTGAGTTTGATCTTACAACTGAATACGCTAAAGGCTATTTAGGTAATGATACAATTAATATAGAGCCTAAGGAAAATAGGCTTAATATTTTTAATAATATAAACGCTGACAAACTAGATTTAAAAGATGTAAATCTTAATCTTAAAATTGAGAACTATATAGGTGCAGATATTCAAATTAATTTGATAGAGATAAAGGGAATAAATGATGTAACAAATGATGCAGTAGTCTTGGCCAATAATGAAATCATAAATATAAATAGAGCAACTTTATCAAACAACTCTCTTCCTATAAATAAAAGTATTAATGAGTTAATTATTGATGGAAAAGATTTTATAAGCATATTGCCAGATAAGTTGATAAGTGCTGCAGATATTTACATTAATCCCAATGGACAAACAAGTTCTGAAGATTTTATCTATCCTGAATACCCTATTGAATGCAATATGAGTATTGATTTACCGCTTAGTCTAATTGCAGAAAATCTAACCTTAGTTGATACTAGTGATCTAAATTTTTCTAACAACAGTGACAACATTATTGAAAAAATTTACCTTAAAGCAGATAATGGTTTTCCATTTGAAGCTGATATACAGCTTATTTTACTTGATGAAAACAATTTAGTAATCGACACTTTATTAAATAATAAAATAATTAATGCAGCACAATTAGATGAAAATAATATTGTCATAAACAATACTTCTACTACAGTTGAGATAGACTATAATAATTTTTCAGATGTTAAAAAGATGGTTTCAATTTCTTCTTTTACAACTCAACCAATTAATCAATTTATTGACATATACTCACATTACAATCTCAATATTACATTAAGCGCTAAAATCAATAAAAGAATAGGACAATAATGAAAGTATCTACTATAATATTACTTTCCTTGTTGCCTATTTCGTTAATTTGTCAAGATTCTTTGTTAATCTCCAATCAATTTAAGAATGAAATAAATTGGACAAGTAACTTTATCTTTGAAAGTAATGGATTAAATAAAGAATTCCTCAATAGTATGCTTTACTCTGGTAATATTACTGATGAGATGAAAGATAAATGGATAGAATCAAGTAATAAAAAGAATATTATCAGCTCAGATATAAGAAATGGAATAAGCTACTCTTATCATTTTAAAAAACAAAGTATAGGATTTAGTTTTACAGATGTAAACATCTTAAATGCAAGTTTTACAAATGACCTGCTACACTTAGCCTTTGAAGGGAATTTTAATCATCAAAATAAAACCTTAGACATTGGAGGAACAAGTGTTAGAGCAGATAGATTTCAACAATATAAAATATCATATTCAAAGAAATATAACAATATGAAAATTAATGGCGGTATTTCCTATTTGATAGGTAACCATCATCTATCGTACATAATAGAGAAAGGAAGTCTATACACAGCTAATTTTGGTGCTTATTTAGATCTGGAATACAGTATGAATGCTTTCGTTACTGACACATCAGATTTCTCATTATTTAAAAACAATGGTAATGGACTAGCAATTGATTTCAGCACAAGTTTTAAAGTTAAGAAATATATCATAAACTTCAAAATAGAAGATCTAGGCTTTATAATTTGGAACAATTCTTCAATAATTTTAGAAAGTGATAGTCTATTTAATTTTCAAGGTGTGGAAGTAGTAGATATTTTCAATTTTAATGACTCAATATTAGAAGCTAATGATATAATGCAAGAAATAAATAAAACTAATATAAAATCTTTCAAATCATATATTCCAGCTACATTCCATTTATCTTTAACAGGAAAATCAAAAAATAAATACATTAAAAAATATACTTTAGGAATTATTTCAAAGTGGCAGCCTTATATGGATAATGAGCCTTTATCCTTTTCTAAAATTGGCCAAGGACTTAAAGAATCAAACTATAGTCCTTTATTATATATTAGTTCTGAATTTGAGAGTAAATCTTTTGATATTATTCCCAACTTAAGTTATGGAGGATATAATGAAGAGATAAATATTGGTTTAATACTATCAAAAGGAAAAAAGAATACATTTGCAATTGGAACTCATCATCTAGAAGATATTTTTAATGGAAATAAAGCAAAAGCTGCAAGCCTTTACTTTAACATACAACTACAATTCTAAAATGATAAAAAAAATAAATAAAATTAAACACCTCGATAAAGGAAATTTCTTTTTAATAGCTGGTCCCTGTGTTATTGAAGGTGAAGAAATGGCCATAGAAATAGCTGAAAATATACTAAATATAACTAATAATCTTGAAATCCCATTTATCTTTAAAGGAAGCTATAGAAAAGCCAATAGAAGTCGCTTAGACTCTTTTACTGGTATTGGAGATTTAAAAGCTTTAGAAATCCTAAAAAAGATAGGAGATCGCTTTAACATACCTATATTAACTGATATACATTCTGCTAAAGAAGCTAATATTGCAGCTCAATATGTTGATATACTGCAAATCCCTGCATTTCTATGCCGCCAAAGTGAATTATTAATAGCTGCAGCCAAAACAGGAAAAGTAGTAAATATCAAAAAAGGACAATTTCTCTCTCCAGAGAGTATGAATCATGCAGTAAATAAAGTAAAAGAAAGTGGTAATAACAATATAATGTTAACAGAAAGAGGAAGTATGTTTGGTTACCAAGATTTAGTTGTAGACTACAGAAGTATTCCCAAAATGCAAAGTTATGGCACTCCAGTAGTCTTAGATGCTACTCATTCTTTACAACAACCAAATCAGAATAATGGAGTTACTGGAGGAAATCCAGAAATGATTGAAACGATTGCAAAAGCAGGGATAGCTGTTGGTGTAGATGGTATATTTCTAGAGACTCACCCTGATCCTAATAAAGCTAAATCAGATGGAGAAAATATGCTAAAACTAAGTAAATTAGAAGACTTACTTTTAAAAATATCTGCTATAAAAAAAGCATTAAATACTACTCAAAAAAAATATTAATCTACTAATTTAGCACACCAACCTTCACTAATGGGCTTTAAGAAAGAATGAATCTGCGACTTACTTTTAATAGTAAGATCATAAAATAATGTATCCTTATTTACATTATTTTTTAAATTAAAAGAAGGAATACATACAATATCATCATCTAATAAACAAAATATATTTAATCTATTTAATAAAGAAATAGAAAGTTTATTCTCGATTTGCTGTATTTTATTTTGAAGTGTGTCGATAGAGCAACCACTTGCTTTATTTTCACTCTCATCTAAAGCAACAATAATAAAATGATTCGCTATTATTTTTACTCCAGCTGTTAAGGAAACTTTGTGAGCTTCCCATCCTCTTAGATGATCATTTAGGGTATTTAAAATATAATCTTGCTGTGTCTCTGTTAATCTATGCTCCGAAGCATAAATCCAGAGCCTAGATTCTTTAGGTAAGATATCAAATTCTACTAACATCTATATGTTTTCTGCAATAAGCTCTGCAATATCCATAACTTCAGCAGAGCCCTCTGATACTGCTTTCACTCCATCAGTCATCATTGTATTACAAAAAGGACATCCTGTTGCTATAACATCTGGCTTTAAAGCAAGTGCCTCTTCAGTTCTATCAATATTAATTTCTTTATTGCCTTTTTCAGCTTCTTTAAACATTTGAGCTCCCCCTGCTCCACAACAGAAAGATTTTCGCTTACTCCTATCCATCTCAACAAATTTTACACCTAGAGCTTTAATTAATTCTCTTGGTTTATCATATACATTATTAGCCCTTCCTAGATAACAAGGGTCATGATAAGTAACCTTTTTATCACGTAAATTTGCCTTAACATCCAATTTAGACTCAGTAATAAGCTCTGCAATAAACTCAGTATGGTGCTTTACAGTATAATCTCCACCTAATGGCTTATATTCATTCTTTAGAGTGTTATATGAATGTGGGCAAGTAGTAACAATTTTCTTAATATTATACGCATTCATTAATTCAATATTTGTCATCGCCTGCATTTGAAATAGAAACTCATTTCCAGCTCGTTTTGCAGCATCACCTGATGAAGATTCCTCTACTCCTAATACGCCAAAATTAACCTGAGCCTTATTAAGTATCTTTACAAAAGCTCTAGTTATCTTTTTTGCTCGATCATCAAAACTACCGGCACTACCAACCCAATAAAGAATATCTGGCTCTTTACCTTCGGCCATAAATTCTGCCATTGTTTTTACTTTTAAGTTACTCATAAATCAATCCTTAAATACCTGGATAGTTACTTCCTTATCTACTAGATCTGTAAATTTACCATCAAAACGGGTAGCTCTAACAATATGATTATCTACCCAATGATAATTTCCTCCCCTTGGTTTGCCCATCAATAATCCATGATACTTAAAACCATTATCTTTAAGCCATATCTCTGTCACCTCTCTATGTTCTTCAACTCTAGAAGTAAAGAAAGTAATATAATGTCCCTCATCGTACCACTTGTTTAAAGTAGCTAAAGCATCTGGGTACAGCTTAGCTGTTGCCATTCTTTCTGGCTCTTCATTAGGAATATCATCACATACTGTTCCATCTATATCTATTAAATAATTTTTAACATGATCCGGTAATACAGGAGATATATGTTCTCCATCTACTATTTTTTTTAATAATTTATTCATCTTTCCATTTTAATCGATCAGCTGCTGGGTATTGCCAAGGCGCACCATTATTCTCAATATTAGTAAACATCAAATTTAGTTCAGTTGGAGCAGCTGATTCTTCCATAACTAAATACCTTCTCATGTCGATAATTATAGATAAAGGATCTAACTCAATAGGACAAGAATCCGTACAAGCATTACATGATGTACAAGCCCATAATTCCTCTGTTGTAATATAATCACCTAGTAATGACTTATTATCTTCTATTCCCTTTCTCTTATTATACGCATATTCTGTAACCCTATCTCTTGTGTCCATTAATATTTTTCTCGGTGAGAGTAATTTACCTGTATAATTAGCAGGACAATTTGATGTACATCTTCCACATTCTGTACAACTATATGCATTTAATAATTGAACCCAATTTAAATCAGTTACATCTTTAGCTCCAAAAGACTCAACAGACTCATTATCTCCTTCAGGTGTTGCATATGGATCAGAGTTAGGATCCATCATTAATTTAACCTCATTAGTAACTGATTGTAAATTAGAAATCGTGCCTAGCGGATTCAAGTTGGCATAATACGTACTTGGAAATGCAAAGAAGATATGTAAATGTTTAGAAATTAAAACATAATTCAAAAATGCCAAAATTCCTAGTATATGAAACCACCAACAAAAACGTTCTATAAAAATCAAAGAAGATAGTTCTAAGCTATCAATTATGGGAATTAAATATTGACTAATTGGAAAGGATCCAGCAACAACATACTTAGTATGTTGATGTTGCAATAAACTATCTGCAGCATTCATAGTCAAAAAAGCAAACATTAATAATATTTCAAAAATTAAAATAAGATTAGCATCAGTTCTTGGCCAGCTAGTCATTTCCTTACCCCAAAAACGTTTTAGTTTAATTATATTTCTTCTTATGAAGAAAATTACACATGCTAAGACTACTAATATTGCAAGTATCTCAAAGGAAGCAATTAAAAAATTATAAAAATAATAAGGAACAAAAGACGATAGAAATCTATGTGTTCCAAAAACACCATCAACTATAATTTCAATAACTTCAATATTTATAATAACAAATCCAACATATATAATTATATGAAAAAAACCTGCTATTGGCCGACGAGTCATTTTAGATTGTCCAAGAGCAACTCGTAACATGTTTTTCCATCTATCAAATGACCTATCTGATCTATTAATATCTCTACCTAATCTTATATTTGCTATTATTCTATTAAGATTTCTAACAAATATCATGATAGAAATAGAAAATACAGCGATAAAAATTATATTGCTTAACTCCATATTTTATCTTCGAGAATTGTATGATTTAGCTTTTCCACCTAAAATAGAGAAACTAAGATATCTTTTAGGATTTTCTTTAATATCATTTATAAGTGATTCTAATTCTTTAGATGATTTTTCTAAATTAAGATATAAATCATCATCATTAATTAGCAATCCAAGACTTCCTTGAGAATCATTTATTTTCTTAGAAGTCTCACCTAAGCTAATTAGTAATTCCTCAATATTTGCCTTTGCAATATCATCTGATATATCAGAAAAATTTCTTAAAATATTTGTTATTTCACTATTATTTTCTTCTAAATTCTGTACAATACTTGATATTCGTTCATCATTCTGATCTACAATCATATCTACTTTAATCATTGTTTGTGACATCAATGCAAAAGTTTCATCTAATGATTGTAAACTATTACTTAAATTTTTTCTTGCATCTTTATTAAGTATTGCAGTAATAATTATCATCACTGAATCTATTGAACTAATTAATTCCTCAGTTTTAATCTTAAGAGGTAATATTTGTGCACTTACTTCATCCTGTAAGGATCCTTCAATACTACTTGTTAATGTGTCACCAACTTCTGCTAATTGATCATCATCTCCTAAAACAAGATTAATACTCTTTGTTCCCATCAAATCCTGATTTACTATCTTACAATTTGTATTTATTGGAATATCAAAATTTTGATTAATACTAATTGTTACTAACAATTCCTTTCTCTCATTAGGTAATAAATCAATATTAGACACCGTACCTACATGATAGCCATTCATATAAACCGAATTACCTATTTTTAAACCCCCAACATTATCATATTTAGCATAAAAATTTCTATTAATTTCAAGAATATTTAATCCTTTAAGAAAATTGACACCTAAAAACAATACTATAAAAGATAATATTGCTACAAAACCTATCTTTAACTCTTTACTCATTATTTTTTATTTTCAATTGCAAATCTAAGGCTTCTTTAATAGAAATCCTTTTATCTTTATAAAAAGCGACTATAAAAGTTCCATCAAAGCCTAGATTAATCATTTTGTTTTTAATCTTTTCTGCATTACTTTTATTAATTTCAGCACCTACATAATATTTAAAGACACCATCTTTTTTTTCTTCTTCAGCCTCAATATCAATAAATATTTGTTTATCTTTCATTGATTTTAAATACATACCAATCTGTACTTTAAAAATAATCTCATTATTTTCTTTGAGCATTTTTTTTTCTTTACTAGAAAAATTTTTACCAGGCTTGTTAACTTCTATCAATCCTTCTTTTGAATTATTTATATTCTCTACATCTTCCTTATAACTTTTAAATGCCCTAAAAATTGCAGAGGCTATAAAATCTTTTCCAGTTTCAGACTGTAAAAAATCTTCTTCTTTTTGATTAGTTAAAAAACCACATTCAATAAGAACAGAAGGCATATTTGTTCTACTTATAACATAAAAAGGAGCCTGTTTTACACCCCTACTTTTCCTATTAGCTTTAGAAGAAAACTCTAAATCTATTTCTTCTGCAAATTGTAAACTTTGTTCTAAATTCGTATTCTGCATTAAATTAAAAACGATGTAACTTTCAATAGATTTTGGATCAAAACCATCATATTTCTGCTGATAATTATCCTCTAAATAAATTGCTGAATTTTCTCTCATAGCAACATCTAGATTAGCTTTTAATTTACTCATTCCCATAACAAATACGCTTGATCCTGACGCTTTTGAATTAGTAAATCCATCACAATGAATTGATATAAATAAGTCAGCCTTTGAATTATTAGCAATTTCAGTTCGTTCATTTAATTCAAGAAATATATCACTATTTCTAGTATATATTACATTAAGATCTGGAAATGTATTTGATATATACTTGCCCAAGATCAAAGAGATAGATAGAGCAATATCTTTCTCGTATTTAGTATATCTTTTAGTTCCCATAGTTCCTGGGTCCTTACCTCCATGTCCAGGATCAATCACAATAGTTTCAAGCTTATTTGTTGTATTAACTTGAGCCTGTGTAAACGTAGCAAAAGAAAAAATAATACTAAATAAAAATATAGATCTTGCGTTAGTTAAAATTATATGGTATAATTTAATTAATTTTGACACAATTTTTCTATTGAAGCAACTGACACAAATGTAATATTAAGATTGGACTTTAAAAAACAAACCTTACTTCTATTTCTATTCTTATTAACAAGCTTTTTTAATAAATCACTTGCTGATACTATTCCTTTAAATGAAGATACGACAGAAAATCAAGACATTTTTTTCTTTGATAAGATAGAAAAAAATTCTAGAGATTCTATTAAATTAAGTGTTGATGGCAAAAAAGTATTTCTCTATGGAAATGCAGAAATTAAATACCAAAGTACAACTATCACTGCCTCATATATTGAGATTAATTGGAATGAAAATATAATTTATGCTAGTTATACAACTGACTCAACAGGAAAAAAAATAGGACTTCCTGTATTTACAGAAAATAAACAAAGTTTTACAGGTCATGAAATGACATATAATTTTAAAACTAAAAAATGTAATGTCAAACAAATTACCACAAAAGAAGGAGAAGGCTATATATTGGGGAAAACTGTAAAAAAAATATCTGATGATGTTTTTTTTCTGCACAAAGGCGATTATACAACTTGTGATGCAGAAAAACCCCATTTCTCTATAAGATCAAATAAAATTAAAGTAATACCAGGAGAAAAAATTATAACAGGACCAGCTTACCTCACCTTTTTCGGATTCCCAACTCCTTTAATCTTTCCTCTTGGATATTTTCCAAATAATGACAAAAAAAGCTCTGGAATTATAATACCATCTTATGGAGAATCAGCTAATATGGGCTTTTTCTTAAAAGATGGAGGATATTATTTTACATTAAATCAAAAAATGGACCTAACTATTAAAGGAGACATATATACTCAAGGGAGTTGGAACGCAAAATCTATTTTAAGATATAAAAATCGTTACAAATACAATGGGAATATAAACTTAAGCTATGGAAATATGAAAAATAGTTATATTGGACTAGCTGATTACAGCCAAAAAAAAGATTTTCATATCAAATGGTCACATAAACAAGATCAAAAAGCAAATCCAGCATTAAATTTCTCAGCTAATATAGAAGCTGGAAGCAGCACATTTCACAGAAACAATTCATATAATGCCAATGATTATCTAAAAAATACTATGTCTTCAAATATTAACTTAACAAGGACATGGAATAATGGTTTTTTCAACAATCTAAATCTCAGTTTAAGACATAGTCAAAATACATCAACTAAAAATGTGAGTTTAACTCTACCAGAAATATCACTTAATTCAAAAAGAGTTTATCCATTTACAGCTATCGGAAACTCTGCAAAGACCCAATGGTATGATAAAGTGTCAATTAAATATACAATGAATACTCAAAATACTATTTCTACTGCTGACTCATTATTATTTACCAGATCATCACTTTCAAAATTTAGAAATGGGATGAAGCATAGTATACCAATAAGTACATCAATAAGGCTATTTAAACACTTTAACCTAAACCCGAGTTTTAATCTTACTGAAAGATGGTATTTGAATCAAATTCAGAAGACTTGGAATACAAGTGATTCAACATTAACAACTGATACGATAAATAAATTTACAAGAGGGCATTCTTATAATATATCGACAAATTTAAACACAAAAATATACGGATTACTTGAATTTGATAAAAGTAAAATCGCTGGAATAAGACACGTAATAACCCCTAGCTTATCATTCTCTTATACTCCAGATTTCTCTGATCAAAAATATGGATACTACAAAACAGCTCAAATAAATGAAAATGGTGAAACTCAAAGATATTCTATCATGAGTAATGGGGTCTATGGTAGTCCTTCAAATAGAAAGAATGGTAATATAAACTTCAGTTTAGGAAATATTTTAGACATGAAAGTAAGAAATAAAAAAGATACGACTGAAACCTTGAAAAAAATCAAATTAATTGAAAGTCTGTCTATAAGTAGCTCATATAATATATTCGCTGACTCGCTTAATTTTAGTAATGTAAGATTAAATGCAAGAACAAGATTACTTAACATATTCGACATTAATTTTTCTAGTGATTATGATCCATATGTAGTAAATAAAAGCAGAACAAATAGAATAAATAAATTTGAAATTTTGAACAATAAAAGACTCGCCAGATTGAAATCATTTACAACTACTATTGGCCTAAATATAAATGAAAAAAGCTTTAAATCTAATGAGGAGAATGAAGAAAACGAAGAAAATGAAGAAAACAAAAATTTCTATGATATTCCTTGGAATCTAAGTGCTAATTATTCCTTGACATATAACAAAGGGTATAATATTGCTAAGTTTGCCGATACCACTCAATCATTAACTTTCTCTGGCAACTTAAAACTTAACAAAAATTGGAAAATTGGTTTTCGATCTGGATACGACTTTGATGAAAAAGAACTAACTTATTCATCAATAGATATCTATAGAGACTTACATTGCTGGGAGATGCTTATTAATTGGATCCCTATAGGATATCATCGCAGCTACACTATAACAATACGTGTTAAAGCAGCTGAATTAAGAGATTTAAAATACGAAAAAAGAAAAGACTGGTTTACACCGGAATACAACTAATTTAAAAGCCAATTCCTAATCAATTCCAATCCATATTCAGTTAAAATAGATTCAGGATGAAATTGCACAGCCTTTATATTATATTTCTTATGTTTTATCGACATAATCAATCCGTCTTCATTTATAGATGTTATCTCTAATCTTTCTGAAAAATCTACATTATCAATTACCCATGAGTGATAATGACCGATCTTAAAATTATCTGGTAAATTTTCAAACAAACTACAATTATTTAAATGCTTTAGTTCAGATGATATTGCATGCATTGAATCAGTAAGATTCAAAAGTTTACACCCATAGAATTCAGCAATTGCTTGATGTCCTAAACAAACTCCTAATATTGATTTAGAATTAGCATATTTATCAAGAATAGCATTCAAAATAGGGTGTTCATTCGGAAGTCCAGGCCCTGGAGAAAATAAAATCTTATCATAAATGACAAGATCCTCTAAATGAACTTGATTAGATCTTAATACATCAACATTATCACAAAATTGATTAATATAATACTTTAAATTATATGTAAATGAATCATTATTATCTATAATTATGACTTTCAATTATAATTCTGGTTTTAAGAAATATTGTCTTAATTTTTGGAAGGGCTTTTTAAATCTTACAAAAAATGGTTTTTTAATTTCATTTTTTGTCCACGCTAAACTATCCTCTTTATTTGCCTTAATCCTATTCAAAAAAGATTTATTGCTTTCACCACCCGTTCTCATATTAACTAATATCATAGGTATATAATATACTGAGATATTAAATTTATATAGTAGTTTTAAAATCATATGATAATCAGCAGCAGACTTCAAATCTGTATCATAAAAACCATATCGACTATACATCTGCTTCTTAACAAAAAAAGTTGGATGAGGTAACATCCATCCATTTCTTATTTTAGAAGTATTATAATCACCAGCTTTCCAATATCTAATAATTCTCTTTACATTATCAGACTTTACATACACTAAATCTCCATAGACAGCATCACAATTATATTTAGTAAAAGATTTAGCAACATTACTTAATACAAAGCTATTAGGATAGAAATCATCAGAATTTAGAATGCCAATTATATCACCAGTAGCAGCAGCAATTCCTTTATTCATTGCATCATATATCCCATCATCTGACTCAGAAGAAAAATATTGTACATAATTCATATAATTTTTAATCACATCCACTGTCCCATCTTTAGATCCCCCATCGATAATTAAATACTCTATATTTTCATAATCTTGCGCAATAATACTTTCTATTGTATCTTTAATGGTATGAACACTATTAAAAGAAACAGTAATAATTGATATTTTAAAATTCATGAGCATTCTTTTTTATTACAAACACATGACAGTTTCCTGAAGTTCTAGAATAATCAATTATATTACAGTTGTTATCAGTACACCATGAATTAACTTCACTTTTAGAATGAAAAGTTGCTATTGGGGTAATAAAATAATCATAAAAAATATTTTTTGTCTCTGATTTAACAAGTTTTTGTTTTTTAAATATTTTATATAATAAATAATGAATATTAACAAAAATATTTTCAAGTAAATAATTGCCTAATTTAAACCGATTAATAAATCTAAAAATTCCCCCTATCGAATAATAAACATATGGATAATATCTAAATTTCTTATATATTGCTAAATAAAGTTTACCCTCTGGTTTTAAAATCCTAATACATTCAATAAACGCCTTAATCGTATTTCCTGTATGATGACAGACACCATCACTAATAACAATATCTATAGAATCAGAATCAATAGGAATATCTAAATTATCTCCCTTTTTCAATATAAGATTATCACTTTGCACGAATTCTTTTGCAAAAGATAAAGACTCTATACTTAAATCAATACCTATTAGCTTACTAGCAAAATTAGAAGCATGCAGTAGATTTCTACCGCAACCGCAACCAACATCACAAACTATAGCTCCTGAATTTTGCTCTATCAAATCTTTTAAGAGTGGATTCATATTAGCTACTATCTTCTCTTTTGAAGAGTATCCATATTTAAAAGGATTCGAATCATAAAATGTAGTTTCTAACATTATCTTTCAATAATTATATTTTCAATAACTAACATATCCATCTTTGTTCTTTTAAAGCAATTAAGAGCTTCTACAGGAGTATTGACAATAGGCTCGTTCTCATTAAATGATGTATTTAATAAAATAGGAACTCCTGTTTTTTCAGCAAATTTAGAAATTAATCTGTGATATCTAGGTGAGATTTTCTTATCCACTGACTGAAGCCTACCTGTACCATCAATATGACATACTGCAGGTATTTTTTCTTGCTTTTCCTTTCTTATTTCAAAAACCTTTTCCATAAAAGGGACTAAACTATCTTGAACAAAATATTCCTTAACATATTCTTTTAAGATAGAAGGAGCAAATGGCCGAAAACTTTCTCTCCTTTTAATCTTCTTATTTAATAAATCTTTAGCATCTTTTCTTCTAGGGTCTACAAGAATAGACCTATGTCCTAATGCTCTAGAACCAAATTCTGACCTACCCTGAAACCAGCCTATAACACCACCACTTAACAATTTATCTACAACAGTATCAAACAAATCTTCATCAGATAGAATTTTATATGTACTTTTCTCTTTTTCTAAAGCCTGTAAAACTTCCTGATTATCATATCTACTACCAAAATAAGCTGAGATAATTTCAGGCATTCTTTCATTTCTAAATATATGATTATAAAGATATAATGCTGAACCTATTGAAGTGCCAGCATCATTACCTGCTGAAGGAATATAAATATTTTTAAAATTAGTGTTCTCTAAAATCTTTCCATTTATAACTGAATTCTGAGCTACACCACCTGCAATACAAATATTATCACAACCAGTTTCTTTTTGTAAATTATTTAATATATGAAAAACAACTCTTTCAGTAATTTTTTGAGCAGAAGCAGCTAAATCAATATGCCATTGCTCAAGCTCTTCTCCTTTTAATCTTGATCTGCCAAATAAGTCCTCCCAATCTTTAGTATACAAAGCGTCAATATTTGGACTTCCACCCTCCCATTCCATGGCGACACCATCTTTAAAATGCTTAAAATATTTCTTATCTAGTTTAAAAAAACCTTCATCTGTCAATTTAATAATTTTTTCTAATTTCTTTAAATACTTTGGGTTTCCATAGGGAGCTAGTCCCATAACCTTATACTCATCGCCATAATTAGAAAAACCTAAAAACTGTGTTACAGCAGTATAAAATAATCCTAGTGAATGAGGATAGTTCACTTCCTTAAGAATATTTAATTTGTTATCATTACCAAAAGCAGTCATAGTAGAAGTAAAATCTCCAAAACCGTCAATTGATAATATGGCCGATTTCTTAAATGATGATGCAAAAAAAGATGATGAAATATGGCTTCTATGGTGTTCAATATTATGAATATCTGCCTTTATATCAAATTCAGATATTTTAAACAAATTAGCTAAATCAGATTTTATTGCATTTACTTTTCTAAAATTTTTTAATCTAGCCCATATAGCAGACAAATTGGTTCTATTATAAAAAGTATAAAATATTTTTTTATAAAAATTCGCCTTTAAATCTCTTGAAATTGTAATATGATCTACATCTTGAATAGTGATACCTGCATCTTCCAAACAAAACTGTATAGCTTTTGAAGGAAAACCAGCCCAATGCTTAATACGCAAAATTCGTTCTTCCTCAATTGCACAAACTACAACTCCGTCCTTAAGCAAACAAGCTGAAGAATCTCCATGATATGCGTTAATACCTAAAATATACATTTACTTATTTTGAATACTACTCAAGAATTTATTTACAATTATACTCCAATCATAATTTAATTTAACATAATTTTTAATTTCTTGAGGTTTATAATTTAATTTTTTAATTTCTGAGAAAGCATTAGCAAACGACTTTTCTTCATTCTCAACTAAAATACCACATTTATTTGTTTCCAAGTATTTCCAAGGTGTTTTATTTGATAATACAATTGGTTTTCCACATGACAACGCCTCAGCTATTACAATTCCAAAACTCTCAAATTTAGATGCCAAGGTAAAATAGTCACAATTGTTTAAAAGTGTCTTTTTATCTTCAAAATCAATATGGCCAATTAAAAAAACAGAATTATTCAATTTTAAATTAATAATTTGCTGTTTTAATTTTTCACCTTCTCCATCATCACCTCCAGCAATAATTAATTTAGCATTTTTATCTTCTTTAACAAAAAGAGAAAAAGCATCAATGAGTAATCCAAAATCTTTTATTGGGTGTAATCTTCCCAAAGAAAAGAAAACATTTGAAATATCTTTTAAAAAAAAATTGGTATACTTCATCAACAAAGAATGTTTTGTATACTTTTTAAATTGTTGAAAAGATGAAAAATTAACTCCATCATTGATTACTTCTATTTTAGCAAAAGGAAATCTACGTTTAATATCATTTTCTTCTAAATAAGAAGTTGCATGCCAATTAATAGTTTTCCAAAATGGATCTATAAAAATCTTAAGCCAAATTGCTTTTAAAAATTTTAAGTTATTTGACAAAGTAAAAGAAGAAAGACTTCCTCTTGGGGCTATAATAATCTTTTTACGCTGAATTAGACTAAAAAATAAAGAAAACAGAACAGTGTAATGAAATAAATATTGAATATAAACAACATCTGCTTTCTTAATATCAAACCAAATCCCAAACATAAAGGCTAATGAAAAAATATTTATGATTTGTTCATGATAATACTTTACAAAAAAATTTTTTTCTTTTTGAATAAATCGATTTGTCTCAGTCTTTAATCTGCAATTTCCATGTGCATTAGTGGTAGAAACATATACTTTAATATCCTTCTTGACAAGTTGTTTAGATAGATCCCAAGTAGCATAAATTGGACCTCCATAAAAAGTAGCAGGATAAAAAGAAGAAGAGACTAAACAAATTTTCATCTGCAAAAATGTTTTAGTCTATACCAATATGATAAAATATGATCTCCTCCCTTAAGAATAGCTTTAAACTCTTTATCTTTCGCATATTGCACCAAACTCCTTCTCAAAACACTTTCTGCAAACTCATTAGCATAAAAGCCAGGTAAAGATGAATATTGTTTTTTATAACCAACTGACTTTGCAATATTAATAGTTTCCTTGTTAAATCTGCCTTTTGGATAACAAATCGCATCTACTGGAATACCTGTTAGACTTTCTAATTTTTCTTTTGACTGATTAAGCTCTCTTTTTATCTCATTTTTTTTCATCTGATTTAAAATTTTATGTGAATGTGTATGTGAAGACACCCTAATTCCATCTAATTTACTAACTTCAATTAATTGCTTAGCATCCATATAATTTTTTCTACCAATATAAGATGATATAACAAACAAATGAAACGGTATATTTTGATATTTAAAAAACTCAATATTTTCATAAACTCCCAAAAATGCATCATCAAAACAAATTTCAATTTGTCCTACATCTTTAGTTATCTCAGATACTACTTCATAACCACATTCATTAATAATTTGAATATGTCTTTTAAATATTAGTAAAGGAGTTGACATGTCTGTATATTTCTTCTTATAATGAACATCATGATAAAAAATCACCTTACTCTTTTTGGTAAAGTAAAAAAAAGATGCAAACCTAATTATCGCAATCCTGATTAATCTTTTGAAAGCCATTTTTCTACTTTTTTCATTGCGTCATTAAAACATTTATTATAGAAATCATAATTCCAATTATTCTTCATAAAATTAGTTGCTTTATTTGAAAGTTGTATTAATAAGTTAGGATCATTATATAATTCTAACATCTTATCACCAAAATCATTCATGTTTTCAACAATTATTCCAGTATTTCTTGATTGAATTAAATCATAATTTGCTCCTACTTCTTTTGTTGAAATAACAGGCAGTCCTGATGACAGCGCTTCATTCACAACTAATCCCCAAGGCTCAAACTTCGAAGGAATAACTAAACAGCTAGAATTTTTAAACTCCCTTATAAGATCATCATTAAACAACTTACCTAAAAATAACACTTTATCAGAACTATATTTTTTCTTAAGATAATCTTCCTCAATACCACTTCCGACAATCTTTAATACTACACTTTTGTGTGAAAAATTTAGATTAAATTGTTGTATCAGATTTTCCACATTCTTATGCTTTACCAACCTCCCAACATATAAAAAAGTAAATATATCAGGAAATATCTTTTCTTTTTGATGAAATCTTGAGTTATCAACCATCATTGGCATTAAAAAAATTCTCTCCTCCTTCATTCCATAATTCCTAAATAAATCCTTATGTGAAACACTACCACCAGCAAAAGCAATGATATACTTATTTCTAAACACTACAGTTAAGTATATCCATTTTATAAATCGTTTTATGAAATTGGCCGGAATAGAAAATTGTGTATCAGAATCGATTGCAATAAAGTTCTTTTTTGAAGAAAAAAAATTAAGTAGAAATGTTATAACGAAAGGAAAATTATTATATCCATTTACAACAATAAAATCATATCTTCTATGAGTCGAAATCAAATATCTAACTTTAGAAATTAGTGATAAGCTATCTAAGAAAAACTTATTAGTTTTCAAATCTGATTTAACTAGAGTATTAGAATTGATAAAGCAATAATCTATTTCATTCTTATCATAAATATTACTTGCTAAATCAAGAGTATATAATGCTGGTTCAACAAAATAACAAAATACACGCATTACTTAATTTTTCTATAAATTAATTTAAAAATCATTAGAATATAGCTAGTAGTTGCATTAACTAAGTAACTAAATTTATTAGAAAAGATAGTTACACTATATAAATCTAGAATCTCAGGACGGAACTTAGCAAGCTTCCACTTATAAGCTCCTCTACCAAAATTAACACATATATCAACACCTAATGATTTAACACCTATATAAGAAATATAATTATACAAAGTTGATGTATATGAATTACGATCATATAAATCAATCCATAACAATAAATTTTGTGAATTAATCAAAACAAACAAGATAGCTCTTATCTTACTATCTCTAGTTAAACTAATCTCCAACTGATTATTATTGTAAAGCATCTCAATTAAATTTAATTGACTAATGGGTAAGAAATCATCTCTTCTATCCCCGTTTTTAATCATTCTTTCTTTTAATTCTAAAATTTCGTTCCTTGGAAAAAGAGCCAAACTCTTATCTATTATTACATGATTGCAATCCTGATTTTTCTTAACTATTCTTCTTATCTCACTTCTTTCTTTACATAATAAATTTCTACAGTTTTCAGGAAAAATCCCTCTTTCAACTTTTAATTCTGTATATTTTTCAAAAGAAGAAACTCTAAGATTACTAAAGTTATTTGCAAAACTAAAATTTACAATCAATGAATCTTCTTTAAGATTGATTAATTGAATTACTTTATTTTTACAATCATACAATATAAATTTAAATAAATCTGAAAAATCAATATCTTTACTTAAGATAATATCACAAAAATCTGCATGAATATCGTTTATAAAGCGTAATTTATTCTTATTATCAATATATAATGGAAAAAAGCCTATAGGAAAACTATCCTCTAGAATCTGTACAATATATAGTTTATTCTTCGATGAATTATCCAAAATATATTTCCAAGAATAATAATTGAATGTAAATGACTGAAAAACAGAATAAGGTCTACTATTAAAAACCATATTCCAATTTTTCTTTAAAAGAGCAAATTGCTTGATATTAGAAACAACTTTATACTCCATTTTCTTTTTTGAATTTAGAATATGACAAAAACGCTATTGAAAACCAGAATAAAATAGTATGAAACTCATTTATTCCAGTTAATAATGATTCATATAAAGATGTAAAAAGAGCATAAACTATTATAAACAAATAAGTTCGTTCAATTCCAGAATATTTTCTAAACCAATTTATTAGTAAAAAACAGTGCTTAAATATTAAGAATAATATATATGAACCAATTATTAATCCATATTGAGTAAGAATTGCTAAATAACCATTATGAGCAGATATAATTTTATGTTTTAAATAATGTGGAACAAGATCAGAGTTAATATATGCATATTTATCTAATCCTGCTCCAACAATAGGATTTTGTAAAATAGTTTCGTAAGCATAATGATACTGTAACAGCCTATCATTAAATAAACCTTGTCTTGAAAAACGATTTATACTAGTGTTAAGATCTAGATTAATTATGAAAAAATAGCCAGCAAGAGCTATAAAAGCATATAATATATTTCTATTTGAGAAACCATATTTAAACAAAAAGAGTAAAACAAAAGCAATTAAAACACTTCTTGAACCTGTTGCAAAAGAAATTAACAAAAAAACTAATACCAAGAATTTATCAAATCCTGTCTTATTTTTTTCTTTTAAAAATAATATTGCAGCTGCTGCAACAGTAAATGAAGAAAGCATGTTAGGATTCCAGATTATTCCACTATATCTTCCAGAAAAAAGATCTATATCAATAAATAAACTCAGAAAAATTACTAATGTAACAAGATAAACTAAATGATATAAAAATCTTTCTTTGTAATAATCATAATTCACATAAATAGATATCGGTATAATCGAAAACTGTATTGCCCTAGCTAGCAAATACTCAATTGCTTTTATGTCATTAATTGAATGAAATAACAAAAAATAAACTAAGTTTATAATATTTAAAATTAATAGGAAGCGAAAAGCTTTATGAAAAAGAATATTTTTTACCTGATTTGGATTGATTAATAAACTAAAAGCAAACAACACCATTAATACTAAAAAGATTTGATAAGCAAAAAATTTAGTACTCTCTATTGCCAATAATACTGTATTAAAGACAAAAATAACTGTAGCATATTTAAAAAGAAATTTTATCATTTCAACTCTCTGATTATAGACTTAATTGGACTAAACATGAATAAAAAATATCCAAGATATACCCCTATTGGTAATAAAATAAAGTGAATTAAATCGAATATATAGCTCTGATTTATTGCTAAATACATTGTAAAAAAAGTAAGTAAGAATAATAAAATTAAATCTTTTGAAAAAGGTGATATGTTAATATATCGCTTAATATAAACTAACTGAGTAATATTTACTAAAAGCATAAACAAAACATATAAAATAGTTATAACCCACATTCCTGAAAGAACTGAGAAATAATTAATTAAAATAATTGATAATACAAATAACAAGACCCCCCTAATTAATTGTATATACAAGTCCTTTTTTTCTAATCCTGCCATTATCATAATAGTACCCGAGCTGCCAGCAGCTAATGAAAGCATTCCCCCTACAATCATTAGAAAAAAATAATCTTTGTAGGATTGCATTTCATCAGTGTATAATCCCAAAATCTCATCAGCAAATATTACTATTATAACTATTAATGGTATAGTTAATATATTTATGAAAAATGTAGTCTTTTTATATAACTTATCTAACTCTATAATTTTATTTTCAGAATATAACTTTGAAATAGCAGGAGCAAAGACTTTATTAAGATTAATAAGTAAAAATGTAGTTAAACCTGTTAATGTCAATAAAATGTTATATGCCCCTATATCTGAAGCAGGCAGCATGAAAGTTATAACAAGACTCAAAGCATATCCTGAAAAAAAAGCAATTATAGAATTGTAAAACATCTTTTGACCATACTTTAGCAAACTTATATCATTGGATACTTCTTTAAAATTTGATTTTACAAACAATGGAAATTCATTTTTATTAAATAAAAACAATAATATAGATAAAACTATTATTTGAGTCAAGATCTCAATAAATATAAAAAAAATGATCTCTTCAAAAAATTGAAAAATAATAAGTGTTAAAACTGCTCTTAAAGAAACTGAAATTACAGTTCCATACAATACAATCTCCTTTATTTTAAATACAGATCGATATAATGACACAACTACCCCAAACAACATACTGATTGGAACATGTATACACATAATAAGTAATATAAATCCTAAATTATCAATTTCTTTATATAAATAGTAATCAATATAATCTATTCCAAAATAAATAATTAGTAAAAAACCTAATCCTACAATAATGGAATATTTTAAAAAAATATTTGCAACTCGACTTGCCTTTTCTTTATTATCTTCAATAAAAGAGGGGAAAAATCTTATAATTACAAAAGGAATTCCAAGAGATAAAATTGTTTCAGCAAAAGAACTAAATGTTTGAGCTGCTGCATATTTACCCCATTCATTTAATTTAACGATATCTATTAGATAAATTTTAATAAAAAAACCAACAATAAATGCAAAAACTGATCCTAATGCACCCCAATTTGCTTGTTTTAAGATTAACTTAAGCATCCCTCTGACTTTAAGAAATCATATAAATCATTAGGATCTGAGATATAAGGCACAAAAACAAGTTTTATTTCAACTTCTTTAAATGCTTCAAAATAGAGATCTTTTACTCTTTTGTATAAAAGTGTAGTATCATTAAATGGTGAATTTGGTAAAGATGATAAAGTATTTAGTTTGTTGTTTGCTAAAAAGAACTCTTTATTTAATATTGAAGTAGCATATTTAACAAAATCATTTACTGATAAATCTAAGATCTTAAAATCTAAAGAGGAATGGTTACATAAATGAACAACTCTCTTTATCTCTGATGATTCTACTATATTCTGAAAAACATCAGAAGGACGAATCCTATATGTTAATCTATTATCTTTAAGTAAAAGCCATTGTAACTTTTGCCCTATACTCATTAAAAATTTTAGTTTCTTTGCTAAAAAAGGGAAATAAGTTAAATGATATTGTTTAACACTGATACTCCTTCCCTGATAAAACACTTTTGAATCTGATGAGATTATTGACAAATCATCAGCTAAAAAACCAAAGTTTTTCTCTTTAGATAATTTGAATAATAATGAGCTCTTTCCTATTCCAGAATCAGCTGTAAAAATTATTGCTCTTCCATTATAATCAACTGCAGAAGAATGAAGATAGGAACAACCATTTTCCAAATTCCACATCTGTGAAAACAATAAAAAAATTCTATAGTAAAATGTGCTAATTTGTTGATGTATATTATTTTGAAATGCTTTATTTAAAATTGGAAAAAATGAACTAATAGTTTGGTCTTTGTTAATACTAACTATTACCTTGAAACGCTCTACATGATTAACTAAAAAATTCAGTTCATTATCTATGAAATGAGTCTGATTCTCTCCCAACTTTACGTTTCCTACTCTTACATATTCACTTTCTTTTACAAACTGTTTAATATTATCCGTAAAAACAAAATCAAAAAGAATATTATTACTATTAACGGGTATAAATCCCTTAAAAACATCATTTATTGCGTGCTCAACTTTTATTCTTAAACCCTTATGCATAATAGCAGAAGTGTCAAGAGAAAAAGCGCCATTATAATATTGATATTTATACATTATTAAATATTCTTACTTTTAACATTTTAACAAAATTACCATTTATAAATAATAATTGTAATTTACATCTTTTTATGAACAGCTTTGAGAGAGTAAAGTTATTATCTTTTATTTTACATAACAACGCGTTTGATAATTGCCGTCCAATAGCGTAATCCAATTTAGTTTTTACTTCTTTTGGAATAGGCTGAGAAAAGTACTTTCGTAATCTAAATTGATGTCTAGGATGATATTCTAAAAACTTTAGTAAAGGATCTAGAATCTGGTACACAATATACTCTGCTTTAGAAATCTCTTTACTGGCAAACGATAGTTTATCAACTTTGAGAAAAGAATAATATCCAACATTTAAGTAATTAAAATACAAATCAATTCTAGTATTTGTTACATTATATATAAAAGAATTATTACCTAAATAATTAAAATTTTTTTTACTTTTTAAAATACTAATTATTTTTCTGGATTTAGTTTGTAGAACTATGTCAATGTCAGGAACAAATAAATTATTCTCTAATTTATATGATGCATCGTCATATTCACCATATATTACAGCATAAGGTATTCCTTCATTTTCTAATATTTTAATTAACTCATTATTTTTCATTAAAAAATGGTTGTTGTAAAAATTCTGAGATAGTATTATGAATTGCATATCTCATATCAAAGGTATAATTTTCACCACTATTGTATGCCAATCTTATCTTTTCCTTTAATGAAGAAACAGATTGCTTAACAGCAAGAAGGTTTTTTTTATCATAATTTGAAATCAACTCAGATATTCCTTGACCCTCAATCCCAATAAACTTAGTGTTCGTAGCCCAAGACTCTAAATAAACACAGCCTAAAGCCTCAAAATAAGAAGGCAATACAAAAAGATCTATAGAATTATAAAAATCATTTAACTTATGATGCGGCATCTCATTCTCAAAAATAATATTATTTGTGATATTATGATCAGAGACATATCTTTTACAATATTTAAGACATGAACCTGAACCAATAAATCTTAACTTCACTTCTATTCCTTCATTCAATATTGATTTCACTGACTTTATTAGTGTTATTTGATCTTTTGTTTTCCAAAAATTAGCAACACAGCCTATTGTAAAAATATGATTTTTACTGTTTTTTTTAAAAAAAAACTTTTTTGTGTCTACACCATTGTAGAGAACAAACTCTTGTTTAGGCTCATAAGCTTTATACTTTTTGAGTTGTTTTAAAACTAAATTAGACACACCAATATTTATATCAACATTATTAAGATGTTTAATAGTATTTTTAACTAAGTATGTTTTTTGAATTTTTCTTAAAAGTGAATTTCTACCATTCATTAATTGTAAAACATCTAAACCATGATGCTGAGCCATCTTTATACATTCTAAATCTTGAATTAAATAAACAGATGGATAAGAAACATGAGCATGAGAAAAGTGAATTTTTTCAATATTTACTCTTCTCAAAAATGCTTTAAATCTAAATTTATTAATCTTATTAAAAAATCCTGGCAAAATAAAAAATGGAAAATCTATAATTTTAAATATTCTGACAAAAAAATTATTAAAAAAATAATCCTTCTCATTAGAAAAAAAAGAAACAACTTTTACTATATGAATATTTATATTTGTTTGATTTCTAATCTCATTTACTTGATCAAAAATATAGCTTCCAACAAAACTTTTTTCTGATGGAAAAAAAGGAGTAACCACTAAATATGTTTTGTTCTTATTATTCATCTTATTCTAACGATAATATTTTATCCTCCCAATCTTTAATTATTCTTTTCCAATTAAACCTTTTAGCCATTAAAATAGCTCCTTTTGAAGTCTTTGCAAGCAAATCATCCTCATTAATTATACGGTCAATAGTTTTAGTTAATTCTGCATACTCACCTACAATAAAACCATTATTGTTATTAACTATCCATTCAGATGCTCCATAATCAGAATAGACTAATGAAGGAATACCTGCAGCAGCGGCTTCTAAAATCACTTTAGGAAAACCCTCACATTTAGAAGGCAGGATATGTAAGTCCATTTTATTCAATATTGATGATACTTCTTTTTGAGTTAATGTTCCCAAAAAGGTAACATTAGTAGTAGCATTGTTCTTTAAGAAGGAGAACTCAATGCCAGAACCAATAATATAAAAGTTTAGATTTGGAAATTGTTTAGCCAATTGAAGAAATTCATTTACTCTTTTTCTTTTAGTTAAACTTCCAATAAAAACAACATTTTTCAATCTTTTTCTTAATTTCTCAGAAAAAAGATCTGCATCTACACCTAAATACAATACTCTTTTATCTAATTTTATTCCACAATTTGAATGATCAATAATATGTTGAGTAATTCCAAAAATATTTGAAATATATTTAAAATAGTCTATAAGATTCTTACTACTACCAAAAGAGTTTATAAGACTCTCTTTTTTAATGTCACACATATTTATTTCTATAGTAGTAAAAACCTTTTTACCTAACAAATGAGCAATGTAAAAAATCCATTTAGGAGTAGTAATATGTTTTGGAAGATAAGCTACATCACACTTTAATATTCCCCATAAAAAACCTAAAGGTGAAGATAATCTAAATGGAAAAAAACAATTAAATAAATTTGCTTTAGTCTTTACTTTTGGAGAAAAATGAGCACTTAACGCATAAGTTGAAAATTTTTTAGGATCAAGATACTTGGCCAATGCTAAGCAATTTAAATTCTGAGCATTTATATAATTTAAATGTGCCCCTAAAAATATTTTCACTTTCTTTTTATACATTATTTAAAGATTTTAAAAAAGATGATTCACAGAAGGGCTGATAAAATTGCTCAGCCCATTTTTTCACTTCATTAGAACAAACTGAATAATTATTGTATAGTTCAGATAATGAGTAATTATAAAAGGGATAACGAAATTGCGTTCTAAAAACATTCATTTTATAAGAATTAAAATGTAAAAAACAAGTAGGAATTTTCTGTAATGCTGCCTCAAATGTTACTGTAGAGTAAACGGTTAGATGAAGTGAGCAAATAGTAAATCCCTTTTTTAAATCACCTAAAAATAAAGACACATTTGGAAAAGACAATAATTGATTTAAATCTATTTCATTATTAAATCTTGGATGATTTTTTAAATAAAAATGAAATGATGACTCTTTTTTAATTAATCTTTCTAGACTATTATAGATCTTTTGATTCTCATCATTTGAATGATCATGAGTAAATTGCAAAGAAACTAAAACCTTTTTTTCTAGCTTAGGAGGAATAATATAATTATACTTTAATAATGAACTACCAATTACTGATATATGATCATGAAAATAATTCAATTTATGATTATTTGTTAAAATTTCTTTAAATGCATAACCATTAATTAAAAGAAAAGCATTGTTCTCTTTTAAATTATCTTGAACTTTACCATTATTTATATACCCATCCATTCTTGCATGAATAATACCATGTTGTAAATCAAATCTTTTTGCAGTAGAATAAACTCCATTAAAAAAACTTAACATACTTTGAGATATTGTAATATAATTATCAAAAGTTATTTTTCTAAAAAAAATCTTTTTTATGAACGAACCAATCTTTCTATCTATATCAATATATGACATCTCTGAACCCATAAATTTACGCAAAAAGACAATTAGATAATAAATAAAATCAAATGGAACAGCTTTCTTTGAACGTTTATGATTTGAATAAATATATGGTTCTTCTAGATATAAGAAACTAATATTATGTGTCTTACACACATTAAATAAATCAGAAAAAAAAAGATTCTCAGCATCCTCTCCTCTGTTAAAATGTTGCGGAGAATAAAAAATAATACTATAATGTCTTTTAGCAAAAGCTTGTTTTACAAAATAATAAAATGAGTATAAAAAATAATATATTTTCATTATCTAAATAAAGAAACAAATCTTTTGATGAATTTATATAAACAAGCACATTTTTAGTAGTTAATAACAAATTAATGTTTGAGCATCAATTCAACAAATTCTCTAACTACACCATCACCACCATTTTTATTTAATTGTATAATATTTGGAATCAATTTAATTCTTTGAATAGCATTATGAGGACAAGCAGCAATACCAACATTTGATAATAATTCAAAGCAATTTATGTCATCGCCAATATATGCAACGTCTTCTATTGAGATATTTTGATTCTTACACAAGTCTAATACAATTTTAAGTTTATCCTTTGCACCATGAAAATCATAATCAAGACAAAGTTTTTTTGCTCTTCTTCTATTTAAATCCCTATCTTCAGAAGTTAGTATACCAACTTTTACGCCCTTTTTTTGTAAAAGCTTAAAACCCATACCATCATAAGTACAGAATTTTTTGATCTCATCACCATTTTCAGTGTAATACATTCCAGCATCTGTTAACACTCCGTCAACATCTGATAAAAACAACTTAATCTTTGAAAAATCGTAACTTTTCTTTCTAAAAGAAAAATTATTAAATATTGTATAAAAAGTCTTTAAAAATTTCATATTTTATTTGCATGACATCCAATGTCAAAATCTTTATATTTATATAGTTAAGTAATTGTAACCGAATCATCATTATCAAAATATGTACTATCTCTATGTTTTCCATAGCCATAGCTGTAGCCATAAGCATAACCATATTTACTTCCATAACCGTAGCCATATCCATAAGCTCCACTCCCTTCTTTTACATCATTAAACACAATATGTAGATTTTGTATTCTATTATTAGTATACATATCATTAATATATGATAACAGACCTTTCTTTGTATAGGACTGACGAGCTACATATAAATTAATATCTGAGTATTTCATCAATGATAAAGCATCAGCAACTAAACCAATTGGTGGTGTATCCAAAACTATAACATCGTATAATTTTTTTAGATTTTCCATCATTGAAGCAAACTTATTAGTTAACAAGGCATCTGAAGGATTGGTAGGCAATGGACCAGAAACTAGTACATCTAAATTTTCAATTTCAGACGTCAAAATTATGTCTTTTAAAGACATATTTGATAAAATATGATTTGAGATACCTTTTGTGTTATCAAATCCAAAATCTGAATAAAGTTTAGGTCTTCTTAGATCAGCTCCAATTACTAATGTTTTTTTACCTGATTTTGCAAAAACAATACTTAAGTTTTCTGCTATATAAGTTTTACCTTCACCGCTTACTGAAGAAGTAACTAAGTAAACTTGGGCATCTTTATTAGTATTCAAAAAATTGAGATTAGATCTTAGCGCTCTAAAGCCTTCATAAACTATTGATTTAGGATTCTTCTTAGATAATAACTCATATCCACTATAATTTTTTCCAATCATAGCTATGACAGGAATATCAGTTAATCTTTCTAAATCCAATCTTGTTACAATTGTATCATTTATCAAATCTAAAAGAAATAAATAAATCATAGGAACTAACAAACCCAATAATAAAGCAATAAGATAAGTTTTTTTGCCATTAGGTACTACGGGAGGTTTATTAAAATATATTGAAGGTTCCAATACCTTAGTGTCTGACACATTTGACGATGATGTAATCATAGCCTCTGCTCTTTTCTGTAACAGATATATATATATATTCTCACTAATAGATTGTAATCTTTCGATATTTAAGAGTTCCATTTCTACTTGGGGAATACCACTTAATGACAACTCCATTTTAGCAATCCTATTTCGATAATTATTCAAAAGTAAATTATTAGCTGATTTACTAGTTTTAATTGCCTCTTGTAAGTTAAGTACAAGTTGTTTACTTTGTCTATTATATTGAACAATAGCAGGATTATTTACTTGTCCTCCGTCAATTAAAATATTCTTTTTTATCTGTATTTCAACTAACTGAGTAATTAAAGAATTTAAACCTTCATCATTAACACCAAATGATGTTGGAACTGAAACACCCTCTAAATTCTCACCTTTTGATAAATAATTAGTAAGATAATCAAAATAATTGTTAAGTGTTCTAGTTCTTGCAAGCTCTGTTTCAAGACTAACAATATTAGCATAGATACTTTGCGCTTTTACACTTAAATCTGTGACCTGATTGCTATTCTTATAATCTTGTATTTGCTGCTCAATTAAAGCTAAAGAATCACTCATACTAATCAACTGTTCATTAATAAACTTAACAGTATTCTTAAAAGCTAAATTCTTTTCAATAATATCATTTTTAATAAAATTCTGTGTAAGTTTATTCAGAAAAACAACTCCCTTCTTTTCATCCTCAGTCAACAAAGAAATATTAATAATTGTGGACTCTCTATCTTCTTGATACACCTTGATATTTTTCTGATAAGAAAGAGCTAATGGCTGTAAGTCAAAAAACTTGACAATAGTTATAGGCATGTCTTTTTCATTAACAGGGTATTGAATATTATATTCTACACTAAGCTCCACCCCATTAAACAAAAAGTCCTCATTAAACTTTCTTATTTCTTCTTTTTTAGTAGCAAGATCAGTTAAATAAAAAGAATTATCATCAATTAATGTAATCTTAATTTTCTTACCTCTAAGAGATTTAGAATCTATGCACTTAACAACAATTGGCGCGTCATAAGTCTCTGTAACTTTAATATTACCTTCAATAAAATAAGCAATATTAAAATTTAACTCTGATAAAGTTTTATAAATCAAAGGGTATGACTTAATCATTAATTCCTTATTTTCAAGGATTTTATTTTTAGAATTTACTTTATCATAAAGTAAATCAGTTGCCGTTGCAAGACTGTTTTCATCTTCAATTAATATTGAAGTCTCAACCTTAAAATATTCAACAGAGTACCTATTATACCCAAATGCTATAATAAACGCTAAAAGCAAACTGAACAGAAACAAATGCCAGCTTTGAATAAGCTTAAAGAAAAATTGTTTAAAATCTACAATCTCATCTAAGGAATTTGCCATACTATTTAATTTTGATTAATTAACAAAAACAATGTAACGGCTGAAAGTGAAATTGAAACAATATTAGTAAGATTATTTATACTTCTAAAGAAATTATCTTTTATAGGAGGTACATATATAATATCATTAGGCTGCAACATAAAATCAGCATTATTTAAAAGACCTTTTTTGGTTAAATCAACATAAAATACTCTATTTAAATCATCTTCGTTTCTAATAATTTTCACCTTTCTTCTGTTTCCAAACTGAGTTATATCATTAGATAAACTTAATGCATAGAGTATATTGACTTGATTATTAATAATTTTGAAAGTCCCTGGCTTATGAACCTCACCCAAAATAGTAATTTCAAAATTTATAATATTTAGTTTCACAACAGGGCTCTCAAAATAAGAAACTGCAATATTCTTGATTTTACTTTCAAGCTCTTCAAGTGTTAAACCATCAGCTTTTATAATACCCAAAGATGGTAAATCAAGATTACCATCTTCTTTAATAAGATATCCGTACAAATATGGATTCTGTAACATCAATTGAGAATTTGCAGTACTCTCTTTATTAAAGAAATCATGCTGCTGTTCAGTTGTTGTACTAATCTGGACAGACAAGAGATCACCCTTTTGCAATCTATATGCTTGTAGATCCTCTTTTATCTCTTTAACTTCATCATTAGAATATATATATTCTAAGTCTTTATTTGTAATACAAGAAGAAAAAACAAAAAGTAAGCTAAATATAAAAATAAATCTCCTATTAAATATTAAATTAAACTTCATTAAAATTGATAAAATCACCTGTTTTGTAAATACAAATATCGGATTTTTTTTTGACAAAAGATTATTGACAGAAAAAAATCTCCTCTTAATAAGATAATAAATCTTTAAGTTGAGATTCAAATCTTGATTTTGCTAAAAATTCATCTTCTAATGCTGAAGCAAAAGGGACAGGAGTATCTATTGATGATGAGCGCTTTACAGGAGCATCTAAATATTCAAAACATACGTTTGAGATAAAAGAAGCAATATCAGCTCCAAAACCACCCCTCATAGTGTCTTCATGTAAAACAATAACTTTCCCAGTTTTTCTTACAGAATTAAGAATTGTTTCCTTATCCAATGGAACTAATGTCCTTAAATCAATTAAATCAGCAGAAATACTTAAATTATTATCTAAAACTTCTAAAGCCCAATGTACACCCATGCCATAAGATATAATACTAACATCATTACCTTCTTTAATTAATCTTGCTTTTCCAATCTCGATTGTGAAATAATCATCACAAACATACTCACTAATACTTCTGTACAAAGCTTTATGCTCAAAAAACATCACAGGATTTGGATCATTTATTGATGAATTTAAAAGACCCTTTGCATCTTCAGGAAATGCAGGATAAACTACTTTTAATCCAGGCGTATGAGTAAACCAAGCCTCATTAGATTGTGAATGAAAAGGCCCAGCACGAACTCCTGCTCCAGTGGGCATTCTTACAACAACATCCACGTTCTCGCCCCATCTGTAATGTGTTTTGGCAAGATTATTGACAATAGGATTAAAACCAGATGTTACAAAATCAGCAAATTGCATCTCAATCACAGACTTCTTTCCATTAATTGATAATCCTAAGCCTGCACTTACTATAACAGATTCACAAATTGGAGTGTTACGAACTCTCCCTTTACCAAACTGATTAGAAAATCCTTCTGTGATTTTGAATACACCTCCATACTCTGCAATATCCTGCCCCATAATAATTAAATTATCATGCTTTTGCATCGATTGACGTAAAGCGTCAGAAATAGCATCAACTAATCTTTTTTTAGACTTATTTTGTGTAGGTAGCTTAATTTTGGGATTGTAATGCTTAAAAATATCATTCAATTCAATTGCTGGAGATGATTGAGCTAATTGATCGCTCTCAGCCTCCTCCCAAGCTATATTAATCTCATCTCTAATAACTTTTTTAAAATCTTCAATTAATAATTTAGTTATAACTTTTTTCTTCAATAAAAAATCTTCAAAATTAGAAATTGGATCTAGCCTTTTCCATTTATTCATTAATTCTTTAGGAACATATTTTGTGCCGGAAGCCTCCTCATGCCCTCTAATTCTAAATGTCATACATTCAAGAATTACTGGCTTAGGATTATTTAGATTTTGTTTTTTTATGTCTCTAATTGTTTTATAAACCTCTAAAATATTATTACCATCAATAGTATAAGCATCCATACCATAGCCAATTCCCTTATCAAAAAATTGTTTACACCTAAACTGTTCATTGCTTGGTGTAGAAAGTCCATATCCATTATTCTCTATCACAAAAATTACTGGTAAATCCCAAACAGCAGCAACATTTAATGCCTCATGAAAATCACCCTCACTAGTTCCTCCGTCACCTGAAAAGACTGCAGTAATCTTATTATTTTCTTCTAACTTATTAGCTAAAGCAATCCCGTCAGCAACACCAAGCTGAGGACCTAAATGTGAAATCATACCAATAATATGATGTTCTTTTGATCCAAAATGAAAGGATCTATCTCTACCCTTTGTAAATCCATTAGATTTTCCTTGAAATTGAGAAAAAAGCCTACTTAGTGAAACATTTCTAGTTGTAAAAACTCCAAGATTTCTATGCATTGGTAAAATATATTCATCTTGATCTAGTGCAGATGCTACTCCAACAGAAATAGCTTCTTGACCAATTCCAGAAAACCATTTAGAAATTTTACCTTGACGCAAAAGAATGAGCATCTTTTCTTCTACCAATCTTGGTTTAACAAGAACTTTGTATAACTCTAACAACTCAGTATTTGATATTCCTTTTCTATTGAATTCCATCTTAGATTTTATGCATTGCCAAAAATACTTAATATTTTCTTTACTTTGTTAAAAATTAAATGTTGAAGTTATCAAGATATTATGATAAATCAACTTAGGAATATACTTTAAATGAACATGTGAACAAAAAGACATTAGTAAAAACAAAAAATGCTATAAACAATAATGAAATTCTTATTTACATTCATTAAAAGAATAGTTTTTCTTTTAATAATATATTCTACTAGTAGATTATATTTCTACATTAATAATAGTGATTACTTTACTAATGTTAGTTTTCTAGATTTTTTAGAAGGTATACGATTTGATCTTTCTGCTTTATTTTATATAAATATTCCTTTGTTTTTACTACTTCTATCGCCTAATAATTTAAGAGCAAACAAATACTATCATAAGATAACTAATTGGTTATTTTATTCTGTAAATATTCCTTTCATATTGCTAAATAATATAGATATAGAATACTTTAAATTTACGCAAAAACGTTCTACTACTGACTTTATTCAGCTTATTCAGCTTGGGGATGATGCTAAAAGTATTATTCCTCAATATATAAAAGATTATTGGCCAATTACTTTATTTTCTGTTCTTCAAATTTATTTATTATTAAAAGTAAGAATTATTCCGACTGATAAATTTGTTTTAAGATCAAAAGAAATTAGTAAACAAATCCTTTTTTTTATTTTTTTATGCGGAATATTTATTATTTCTGTTCGAGGTGGAATTCAGCTAAAACCCATAAAACCAATAAATGCAGGAGAAATTTGCAAATCAAAAAATACAAGTGTAATTCTAAATACACCTTTTTGTATTCTTCATTCGTTAAATGAAGTACAACTTCCAGATTATTATTACTTTAATAACGATAAGTTAAACATTATTTATTCTCCTATTCATTTACCCAAAAAACAAAAATTAGAAAAACAGAATATTATATTTCTTATAATGGAAAGCTATTCAAAAGAATTTGTAGGTTTTTATAATAATCATGAAGGCTATACTCCTTTTTTAGATAGTTTAATGCATCACTCAATGGTTTTTACTAATGCTTATGCAAATGGATTGAAATCTATTGAGGCATTACCTGCAATTACTGCTTCTATTCCTACTCTAATGACCAATCCTTTTATTACTTCTGATTTTGCAAGAAATAAGTTTAAAAGCTTAGCATCTATATTAAATAATGAGGGCTATAGCACTTCTTTTTTTCATGGTGGTAAAAAAGGAACAATGGGCTTTTACAGTTTTGCTCACAGAGCAGGCTTTCAGGAATATTATGGATTAGAAGAATATAGCAAAAATACTGATTTTGATGGTACCTGGGGAATATTTGATGGCCCTTTTATGCAATATTTTGCTGATAATTTAAATGCTAAAAAAGAACCTTTTTTTAGTACATTCTTTTCCTTAAGTTCTCATCCTCCTTATGTGTTACCTAAAAATTATAAAAATACTGAAAAAAACATATTAGAAACCATAAAATACTCTGATAATTGCATGAGAAATTTCTTTAATGAAATAAAAAATAAAAAGTGGTTTAAAAATACAATTTTTGTTATTACTGCTGATCATACTTCTCCTTCTCAATATGTTAAAAAATATAAAAACCCTATTGGCAGATATGCTATTCCTCTTGTTATTTTTAAAGGAGATAGTAGCCTTATTGGAAAAAATAATAACATTGTGCAACAAATTGACATTTTACCAACTATTCTTGATCAAATTGGATACTCAAAACCTTACTTAGCATTTGGTAAATCTATGTTTGGTGAAGAAAACTGGGCAATTCATAAAGCTTATAATACATACCGACTAATTACCTTTGAAAGCATTATTACTAATAAGCTAGAAAACTACACTACTTTTAGCAACTGGGATTTAACAGAGAAAGATGCAAATAATATAAAACATATTGAACTACTAAAATCCGTAAAACAAGATTATAGTTTTAGAATGAATAATAATCATTTAGTTTATGAAAATTAGATTTATCATTAATCCTATTTCAGGTACAGGAAAACAAAAAGGAATTAAAAAATATATCTCTAAATATTTTAAAAATTCTGAAATAGTTTTTACTAAGAAAGCTGGTGACGCAACTATATTAAGTAAGGAAGCTACAAAAAAAAATATTGATGCTGTAATTGCAGTAGGTGGTGATGGCACACTAAATGAATGTCTGAAAGCACTAGTAAATACAAATACTGCACTTGGAGTTATCCCTTGTGGATCAGGTAATGGATTTTCATTACATATAGGAATGGATAGGACTATTAAAAAAGCTATAAAACAACTACAAGATATTAGGATTGAAAGCATAGACACATGCACAGTAAATGAAATCCCATTTGTAAATGTTGCAGGCATCGGCTTTGACGCACACATTGCTAAGCTCTTTTCTAGACTCAAAAAAAGAGGATTCTATAGTTATGTAAAGCTTATTTTAAATGAATTAAATTATTGTGCATATGAATATAATATTAAGTATGATGGTTTTGAGAAAAAAGTAAAAGCATATATGATATCATTTGCAAATGCTAGTCAATATGGCAATGATGTAAAAATTTCTCCTAGTGCAAGTGTAAAAGACGGGATGTTAGATTTTGTTATTGTTAAAGAATTCCCAAAATGGAAAATCCCTTTTTTCTTAATTAAATTACTTTTAGGCAAGATTCATTTATCAAAATATGTTGAGATTATAAAATCTAAAAAAATGACAATAAATACTAATAACACTTTAATACACTTAGATGGAGAATATTATAATGAAAGAAATCCAATTACGATAAATTTATTAGCAAAATCATTAAAAATAATAAGACCAAAATGAGTAAAAAAAACAATAGAAAAAAAGGAATTATATATTCAACTAATGCCAATTTTGAATATGAATATGAAGACTATCAAATAGATTCTACTCTACCCCCACAAAAGCAAAACTTAAAAATATATATTGACAAACATCGGGCTGGTAAAATCGCTGTAATCATCAAAGGATTTATCGGAAGCGCTGATGATCTCAATTCACTAAGCAGAAAATTAAAAACTAAATGTGGTGTAGGAGGCAGTGCTAAAAATGGAGAAATAATAATACAAGGAGACGTAAGAGAAAAAGTAATCAATATCATAAAACAAGAAGGATATAACTTTAAAAAAGTAGGAGGATAAGTGCCCAGAGCGGGATTCGAACCCGCACATCCATAGGATACATGACCCTCAATCATGCCTGTCTACCAGTTTCAGCACCTGGGCTGTATTTAATTACTATAAAAAGAATCCCGCATTAGCGGGATTTATTTTAATGAGTGACCTGGCTGGGGCTCGAACCCAGGACCCACGCCTTAAAAGGGCGTTGCTCTACCAACTGAGCTACCAGGTCTTTAAAAATTCGGCTGCAAATATATTACTTTTAATTAATCATCTTTTTCTTTTTTCTTATTTTATTTAATTATAAAATGCTTAATTTAAAAAATAGTATCTTTATCTTAAAAACTATTATATTGACATTACATAATTTACACTAATGCTTTATCTTATAGGTTTTATGGGAGTAGGAAAAACTACTATTGGTAAAAAATTGTCTAAAAAACACAATATAAACTTTATTGATACTGATGAAGAAATTGAAAGAGTCAGTCATAAAAGTATTTCAACTATCTTTCAAAGAAACGGTGAAGCTCACTTTAGAAGACTTGAAACAACAACCCTAAAAAGAATTAAAAAAAATAATATAGTTGCTTGTGGAGGAGGACTCCCATTTTATAATAATAATATGTATTTCATCAAAAAATCAGGGGTAAGTGTTTATTTAAAAGCAAGTAAAGAAGAAATTTTTGTTAGATTGGAAAAAGATTATAAAACCAGACCACTATTACAAAATAAATCTATCAAAGCATTAAAAGAATTTATTAACGAAAAACTTATTGAAAGAGAAAAATTCTATAAAAAGGCAAATCACACCATTGACACAACTAATTTATCAATAGAGGAAGTATTAAGAAAGATAGACTCCCTTGCTATCCCCTTCTAGAAATACAGTGACGTACTCTTGTAAAGTTGTTGCTAAAGATAATCCTACATAGTCAGCTTTTACAGGAAAAAGATTATGATTTCTATCTACTAACACTAACGTAGAAAGTTTAATTAGCGTAGTATTTAAAAAATATGTACTAGCGTACATAAGTGTTTTACCTGAATTTAAAACATCATCAATTAAAATTACAACCTTCTGAGAATAATCCTCTGTAATAAGGTCAACTGTTATATCATTGTGATAAGGATTATCCTTATCTAATTTTAAAGTACCTAATTTAATTTTCATTGAAGAAATGTCACAAATTGCCTTAGACAACTCAGTGGCCAGAATCTCTCCTCTTCCTGAAATACCAATAATTACAATTTCATTTTCTTTGGAGTTTTTTTCATAAATCTCCCAAGCCAGCCGGTTTATCTTTCTATCTACAGCTTCTTTATCTAATATCTGTATTTTCTTATTCATAAAAACTAATTAATTAATAAAACTTTTCCACTTTGCGTATGATTAACACCTAAGACATCTTTTATTTCTATAGTATAAAAATAGTAACCTGGAACAACTTTACTATTCTGTTTTATTCTACCATTCCAGCAGTCATTCTTATCTTTAGAATAAAATACCTCTTCTCCCCAAGAATTAAATATATACATCTCAAATTCTAAAATACTTGTATTTTCTTTTATAACCAAGGGGGGGGGGAAGAAATCATTATCATCATTACCATCTGGTGTAAAAGAATTAGGAAGCCATAGATTAAATACTGGTTTAATATAAATGTTCTTGGTTGTATCATCAATACATGGACCATTATATGCAGTCAAGGTTACAGGATAAGTACCTGCATTAAGATAACTATACGTTGGTTCTGTTAAATTAGAATTCTCATTATTAAAAGGATCTCCAAAATACCAAGAATAACTATTAGCAAAAAATGACGTGTTAATAAAAGAAACTTGAGATTGTAACTCATCAATTTCAAAACTTCCGTCAGGACCATAAGCAAGAAAATCTGCTATAGGCATATCAAGTATATCAAGAAATAATGAACCACTACCAATATTAGTGCATTCATTATCATCTTCAATACTAATAAGGGTATATTCACCAGAAATATCAGAAGAAATAATTATAGGATCTGATGTTAAATTTATCATTTCTTGTTGTAAAGCACCATTAATAGTGTAAGTTAAATCCCATGGAGGTGTACCACTAACCTCAACAAGAATTGCACCAAGGTCACCTGAACATATCTGTAATGAATCTTGTGTAATAAAAGCTGTTGGAAGTGGATTAACATTTACAGTAGTACTATCTAAAGCTTCACAGCCTAAACTATCTACACCTAAAATTTTATAGGTTGTACTACTTAATGGATTTGCAATAACCATAGCGCCAGCTGAAGAACTCAATGTAGTAGAAGGAGTCCAGATATATGTATTAGCTCCATTAGCAGATAATGCAATATTCTCTCCTTCACATATCACAGGATTTCTTGGTGAAATTGAAACTATAGGTTTTATTCCTACATTGAGTTGAAAATTAGCACTATTAGTACAAGAATTTATATCGGTGCCTGTAACTGTATAATATGTTGATGTAATAGGGTTAGCTATTACAGATGAACCAAAAGCAGTATTTAACCCAATTGAAGGATTCCAAGTATAAGAAACTGCTCCAAACGCATTGATTTCTAAACTAGATCCTTCACAAATATTATTAGTATTAGGAACAGAAGAAAGAGTAATTGACGGACGTGAATTAACATTTATAGTTGCAGATAAAACATCTGAACAACCATTTACATCAGTTCCTGTAACAAAATAAGAAGAGCTTGTAATAGGAGAAGCTGTAACTACTGATCCTAATGTAGTATTTAATCCTAAAGCAGGAGACCAAACAAAATCTTGTGCACCAGACGCAACTATTTCTATACTATCTCCCTCACAAATTGTTGTAATATTAGGTAAAACACTTAAAATAGGTAATGGTTCAACATGAACAATAATTGTATCTATTGCAGAACAATTATTTGCAGAAGTTCCAAGAACTGAATAAGTGGTAGTGGTTGTAGGAAATGCAGTTACACTAACACCTGTATTCACATTTATTGAGTTTGAAGGAAGCCAATTATAAGATAACGCTCCATTTGCTGATAGAATAGATGAACTACCAATACAAATAGTATCCTGAGAAGCAAAAACAGATACATTCGGTGATGGTAAAACAGATACTGAATATGATATTGTTGCCTCACATTGATTTAAATCAGTACCAACTATTGTATATACTTGAGATAATGTAGGATTAGCTAAAACAATATTTCCAACTGATGTATCTAAACTATTAGATGGTGTCCATATATAAGAATTAGCACCACTTACTAAAAGGTTAGTCGATTCACCAGAACATATACTATTTGTGCCTGTAACATTTAATATAGGAAGTGGATTTACACTTATTGTAGTATAAATACTATCCATACATCCATTTAAAGCTGTTCCAACAACTTTATATTGTGTAGTTGCACTAGGAGAAGCTGTTACAACACTTCCAATTCCAGTGTTTAAACTAGCTATAGGACTCCAAGTATAAGAATTTGTGCCAGATACTGATATTGGAACAGAACCCCCAACGCATATAGAAGTAACAGGAGATGTTATATTAAGGTTAGGAGCTGGCAATACATCAACAAAAAAATTAGTCTCGTCTGTACAACCACTAACATTTTGAGCGGTTATAGTATAAGTAATAGAATCTTGAGGAGTAATTGTTACTGTAGGACCCGATGTAGTATTTAAGTAAGTAGGAGGAAACCATGAATAATTAGATGCTCCATAAAAAGTAATAGTAATATCTTCTCCTTCACAAACCTGAGGATTTGCAATACTAGGATATATATTAATTGAAGATACTACATCAACAACAACTGGAATATCAATTGTACATCCTGAGAGATCTGTTCCTGTACAAGTATAAGTAATACCTGGAAGGTTAGGTGAAGAAAAAACTGTTGATACAGAATCTGTATTTAACCATATATTTGGAGCCCAAGAGTAGGACACTAGACCTGGAGATGCTATTAAATTAATATCATCACCATCACACACTTCAAATGTAAGAGGATTAGTAGAAATAGGCGAATTACTACTTGATATACTCATAGAAGGAGGAGGAGGTTCAATTACTGTATCTTGATGTGTAATAATACATCCATTATTATCTGTTACTGTTAGTGTGTATATACCAGCCGGTAAAAAAGTAGCATTTGTGCCTGTTTGTAATGGTAAAGTATTCCAACTATAACTATATGAAGGAGTTCCACCAGTAGTATTAGTTATAGATATTATACCATCAGCATATCCGGCACAAGAAGTAGCTATAGATGTAGTAATAACAGAAATCTGATCAGGATCATTTAAAGTCACTGATAACGGAGGTAGTATACATCCATTTGCATCACTAACGGTAACAGAATAAATAGTGTCAGAAAGATTTATCAAAGAATCAATATCATTATTAGATATATTAGTTATTCCATTCGACCAGTTAAAAGTATATGGTGGAATACCACCATATACATGAGCATAAAACTTACCATCATCTCCATTATAGCACGATATGTCTTCGCCATTATATTGTGATATTGAATCAGTAACAAAAAAAGTATTTGTAGGATCCTCTGTAATTTCTAATGTAAATGTTCCAAACTCTGAAGCAACTACTGCATCGACAACAACGTAGTAAGTTCCTGGATTGCAAATTGATGTGATAATCTGTGATTGCAATCCTCCACAGGCATTATCATTTTGATCAATAGATGCTGTAGTATCAAAATCTGAAACCAAATATAAATAACTATCAAACTGCGCTCCATTTATTCCACAAAGTGATATATTGATACCAGTGGGATTGGTAATATCAAATGAATAAATAACATCATTACCACTACTAAAAGAAAAATAATTTGTATAGCATTCATTGGAATTAAAATGTTGTAACGAAGTTCCTAAAGAAAGTGTTCCTAAATTTATTGCATTTGCAAATGATGTTCCTTTAGTATATCTCCAGAATGTCTCAATATGAGGTCTATAATAAGTATCAGTATTTGGTGAAGGAGTATTGTTTGAATTATTTACACAACCTGATCCAGTAATCTGATTATGTGAATAAAAGGAACATGGTGGTATCTTGTCCATATTAGGCGTATATCTCCAATCTAAACCAGAGTAAAAAGGATTGGCTTCACACCCATAATCATCACCTTGAAAAGCTAAAGGAGCACATGCTCCAAACAACCACCAAGGAGCAAACTGACAATATGCACTCTCGAATACATTTCTATCTCCAGAATTATTAATAGAAACACCAGCCCAATTAAGTGCAGTAAAAGGATCTGAGGGATTGTCATCCTCCCACGCAAAAAACTTCATCTTTAAAAACTCAGGTACTAAAGACGTATTATAACTTAGAACTGAAACTATAGAATTAAAATCTTGAGAATTAGTTCCAGATATGGACACTTGCGTTATATCATCAGTATAAGCCTCATCATCAGATGTATTAATTATATTATCTGGACCTTCTATTGGATTTCCTAGAGGACCATATCCATTCCATGGATGAAGATTTAAATTATCACTAAACCACAACTTATATGTAAAATCCTCTGTTTCTGAGTTCTGATTAGTACCAAAAACTGCCCAATCATCGCCATCATAATAATTACCAATCTCTCTAAGTTTGACTTTTATCTCTATAGGACCATCATTATAACTTTGTGCATAAACACCACTAATAATGCTAACACACAAAAAACCGATTAAAAATGTAACCTTTTGTAACATATTTAACAGATCAATATATTATTTATACATAATAATCTCTGAGAATCTTTCATTATCAGATTCGACAATTAAAAAATAGGAGCCTTTTGCCAAATGGTTTAATGTAAAATATAGCTCGTTAGTATTATAATAAGTCTTTTTCATATAAATGTCTTTACCTAAAACATCTGTTAAAAACAATTTCACTATATTTCTATTGTTTGCAAACTGAATATATAAATCTCCAGAACTTGGATTAGGATAAATCTTAAGATTAGAGTTGGTTAAGTTTGTTAGAGAAGTAATCCCAAACCAAAAAGTTTCATTATAAACATCTCCTAATTCAGAATTTATTGTTGCCTCAAAACTGAAAGGAGTACATGGATTAATAAAACAATTCATGAAAGTAACTGAACTCATATTACCTAAAGTATAATTATTTCCGTCAGGAACAGTATTTGTTAAAATATAAATACCAGAACCAGGATTGTTATTAATTGTAAAACTACCAATACATCCTAAAACAGAATCATTAGCACAAATAATAGCTTGATTTGTATTTACTACCAAAGTAACCATTAAATAAGTATTAATCATAATAAGTCCTCCTTGCGCCATAAGTGTAGCTGTACCAATAGTATCGCCAATACTCATAGATGCTATATCAAAAGAGCCTGCAGTAGATTGAAAAATAGCTGTTGACATATCGACCTCTCCAGAATCTTGACTAACTTCAATAGTTAAATCAGACAAACTATCACAATCAGTATTTGATAGAGTAACAATTACTTGAGGTGAAAAATTAAAATTAAAATTAGTGCTAACCGAATCTATACAACCATTTATATCAGTAACAATTAGAGTATGTAGTCCAGAAACAGTTGGATTAATTACAACTGCTGTTCCCTGATTATTACTAGTAGATGCAACTAATCCAGATGGACCATAGAAGTCATAAGTATAAGGAAGTGTACCTCCAGCGGCAATACCAGACAAACCTCCGTTGTTAGAGGTCAATGATGCAGACAATACAGATGGTTGCATAATGAAGATTGAATCAATACTACTACAACCATTATTGTCAGTAGTTTCAATTAGATATGTTCCAGAAGATAAGCCAGAAATATCCTCCGTGGTATCACCATTACTCCATAGATA
>CETU01041587.1_pt1 | contig 62823 bp, 50 predicted proteins | sample 356531 | NCBI WGS metagenome assembly CETU01 (sample SAMEA2623488, study PRJEB7988) | marine metagenome | isolation source: saline water (ENVO:00002010), including
CCACCACCATCTCCGTATGAATCATACAAAGTAACTGTTACCTCATCTAAAGTACATGCAGATCCTCCACAAGCACCAACTTGACCACTAGCATCAGCACCAGAAGCTAAAACAGCTCCAGAAGCATCAACTACATCCCATGAATTTTCATAAGACCAAGAGTCAGTTGACGTATATAGAATATCCGTACATGCTAATAAATCTAAACAAACCATCATAGAGTTAGAAGTACCAGCATTTGTAAGAGTATCACTTCCAACAACGATCATACCTCCACCATCACCGTATGAGTCATAAAGTGTTACTGTTACATCTGTACAAGGCGTTCCACAATTACCCATCTGACCACTAGCATCAGCTCCAGAAGCAATTACAGCTCCAGAAGCATCAACTACATCCCATGAATTTTCATAAGACCAAGAGTCAGTTGAAGCGTAAGTTATGTCAACACAGCCTGATAAATCAACGCAAACAACCATAGAGTTAGAAGTTCCAGTATTTGTAAGAACATTTCCATCAACAGTGATTTGTCCACCACCATCTCCGTATGAATCATACAAAGTAACTGTTACCTCATCATATGCACATTGCGCAGAAGCACCAAATGAGAAAAATACCATGGCAAAAGCCATTAAGTAACCTAAGATTTTCCTAGGATTTGTCTTGTTTTGTTTTGTTTCCATAATACAAGTTTTAATTAATAAAAGGTTAATTATATGTAAAAAGCCATTATGCATAAGACACAATGGCTGATTTACCTAAAAAAAACGACGAAAACCCAAACCAAAAAGAGTAAGAGTTACACGCAGGCATTACCTGTAAACAGTAAAATTTAATCATATATGTTGTAGTTTTTGTCGTAAACTTGGGAGTAAAACTAATAAAAAAAATATTAAAATAAAAAAATTTTTATGTTTTTTTTTAACCATTTTAAATGATTTTTAGTCTCTAAAATATTGCTTAATTTAATTTACGATATGAGTAAAAAGAAGTTTCATAAAGATCTAATATAAATTATATACATTTTTAGCATTAAATTATATTCTACTAAGTTATGCTATATTTGCCCTATGAATGAATTTAAAGAAATTATTGAAAATGCTTGGCAAGATAGAGCTTTACTTAAGAATGAGAAAACAATTAATTGTATAAATCAAATTATTGAAGAAGTTGACAAAGGAAGATTACGCCCTGCTGCACCAAACGGAAAAAATTGGATAGTAAATGATTGGGTAAAAAAAGCTATTATACTATATTTCCCAATTAGAAAAATGGAAAGCATAGACGTGGGGCCTTTTGAGTATCATGACAAAATGAAACTTAAACATGGCTACAAAGAACTTGGAATACGTATTGTTCCAAATGCAGTAGCTAGATATGGATCATATATTTCAAAAGGTGTGATTTTAATGCCTTCATACGTAAATATAGGAGCTTATGTAGATGAAGGGACAATGATTGATACATGGGCAACTGTAGGATCTTGTGCTCAAATTGGAAAAAATGTTCATATTTCTGGTGGAGTAGGAATAGGAGGTGTACTAGAGCCTGTTCAAGCATCTCCAGTCATTGTTGAAGATGATGTGTTTATAGGATCCAGATCAATTGTAGTTGAGGGAGTCAAAGTGGAAAAAGAAGCAGTCCTTGGAGCAAACGTTGTACTTACTGCATCCACAAAAATTATTGATGTTACAAATAACAAGGCTAATGAAATTAAAGGAATTATTCCAGCACGCTCAGTAGTAATTCCTGGAACATATAATAAAGAATTTCCTGCTGGCAATTATGGTGTCCCTTGTGCTCTAATAATTGGTAAAAGAAAAGATAGTACAGATAAAAAAACATCTTTAAACAATGCTTTGCGTGATTATAATGTAGCTGTATAATGAGAATAGGTTTTGATGCAAAAAGAGCGTTTTTTAATAATACAGGTCTAGGAAACTACTCTAGAGATACTATTAACATATTAAGTCATTATGAAAAAAATAATCAATATTTTTTATTTACACCAAAATTAATTCAAAATGAAAGAGTAAATTTTAGTAGTAATGAAAATATAAAGATTTGCGCACCTCATTCTATTAAAGATAAACTATTTTCATCATATTGGAGAAGCTACGGCTGCATAAAAAATCTAATAAGTAATAATCTAGATTTATTTCATGGGCTTTCAAATGAAATTCCATTTGGAATCGAAAAGACAAACATTAAAAGTGTTGTAACAATTCATGATTTAATATTTTTAAGATACCCAAAACTATTTAATATTGTAGACAGAAAAATATATTATAAAAAATTTAAATCTTCGTGCAAAAGAGCTGATAAGATAATTGCAATTAGCAAACAAACTAAGCAAGATATTATTGATTTTTTTTCAATTAATGAAGAGAAAATTAAGGTTGTGTATCAAGGATGTAACACAATTTTCAAATCAAAATTAATGCAAAAAGAAAGAGAAGCAATAATAAACAAATACAAGTTACCAAAATCCTTTATTCTTTATGTTGGCACAATAGAAGAAAGAAAAAACTTAATGAGTCTTTTGCAAGCAGTAAATAAAATTAATAACATTAACTTAGTTGTAATAGGAAATGGTAAAAGCTACAAGGAAAAATGTTTAGAATACATCAAAAAAAATAAAATAAATTCAAAAGTTTTTATTTTAAATAATGTTAGCTTCAATGATATACCTGCTATATATCAATCAGCTGACATGATGGTTTACCCCTCTTTTTTTGAAGGATTCGGTATTCCAATTATTGAAGCACTTTATTCAAAAACTCCTGTTATTACAACAAAAGGAGGGTGTTTTGAGGAGGCAGGTGGTCCAGATACAATATATGTAAACTCTAAATCAGTTAGAGATCTTAAAGAATCTATAGAGAGTCTTTATTTGAATGAAGATAAAAGAGAAAAAATGAAAATTAATGGAATTAAATTTGCACAAAAATTTTCTGATGATAAAATCGCAAATAATCTATTTAAAGTCTACAAAAATATATAAATGAAAAATTCTCTTGTTATCTCTACATATAACTGGCCAGAAGCATTAGAATTGGTATTAAAAAGCGTAAAAAATCAAAGCAAAATTCCTGATGAAATTTTAATTGCAGATGATGGCTCTACCTATAGTACTAAGAAAATAATTGAAAAGTATAAAAAAATGCTAAATATTAAACATATATGGCACGAAGATAAAGGCTTTAGAAAAACAATTGTTCTAAATAAAGCTATAGCAAAATCAAGTGGAGAATATATTATCCAAATAGATGGAGATATATTACTTCACAAACACTTTATAAAAGATCATTTAAGAAACAAAAAAATAAATAGATTTATTCATGGAAGTCGCTCATTTATTGGAAAACATCTTACGCAAAAATGTATTCTAAAATCAAATATTAAATTTTCTTTTTTTCATAAAGAAATTAAAAATAGAATTAACATGCTATATAGCCCTTTTTTTTCTAAAATATTTAGTAGCGATTCTAAAAGCCTAAAAGGAACTAGAGGATGTAATTTTTCTTTTTACAAAAAAGATTTTATTAAAGTTAATGGGTATAATGAAAGCCTCACTGGCTGGGGAAAAGAAGACACAGAGCTATCTGCAAGATTAATTAATAATAATTTAAAAAAAAGAAAACTTAAATTTAATGCAATAACATTTCATTTAAATCACAAGTCCTCTTCTAGAGAAAATCTAGATGAAAATAATGGGATTTTACAAAAAGTTATTGAAGAAAAAATTATTAAATGTAAAAATGGAATCGAAAAATATCTTTGATATTGAAATAGAAAATGTTCTGCAAACATTAAATAAAGGGGGTGTATTTCTTTACCCTACAGATACAATATGGGGCATTGGGTGTGACGCTACAAATGATAAAGCGGTAGAAAAAATATACAAAATCAAACAGCGAGCTGATCACAAAGCATTTATTTCTTTAGTACATAGTAAACAACAACTTAAACAAATTACAGGGTTAATACCTAAATTTGATATTAGTTCACAACCAACTACAATAATTTATCCTCAAGCAAAAATTTTAAGTAAAAAAATTTTAGGAAAAGATGGATCGGCAGGAATAAGATTAACAAATGATAAATTTTGTAAGAATATCATTAAAAAATTTGGAAAACCAATTGTATCTACATCTGCAAATATAAGTGGCACAAAACATGCAAATAATTTTTCAGAAATTTCACAAGAGATAAAAAAAAATGTAGATTATATAGTAGATTTGTGTACAAACAAGTTAATGACAAAACCTTCAAGAATATTTTTTTTAACTAAAGATGGTAACTTTCAAAAAATTAGATAGTGAATTGCTCTAAAGAACTTTCAAAACCTATTTTTAAAATAATTCAAACAGTAAGTGATGAATTAAATTATCAAACATATGTTGTTGGAGGATGGGTTCGCGATTTACTACTAAATAGAACACAACAAAAAACAGATATTGATTTTGTATGCATCGGAAGTGGTATTACATTAGCCGAAAAAGTATATGCTAAAATTGGCAAAAATGCTAAGCTAAGTATCTATAAAAATTTTGGAACAGCTTTAATAACAATTAATGGAGAAAATTATGAGTTTGTTGGAGCCAGAAAAGAATCTTATAGAAAAACTAGTAGAAAGCCAATTGTAGAAACTGGAACTTTAGAGGATGACCAAAAAAGGAGAGACTTTACTATTAATGCTATGTATATTAATTTAAATACAAATAATTATGGTAAACTTTTAGATCCATTTAATGGAAAAAAACATTTACAAGAAAGAAAAATTAAAACACCACTAAATCCAAATAAAACATACCATGATGATCCTTTGAGAATGATAAGAGCAATAAGATTTGCTACTCAATTAAATTTTAAAATTGAAGAAAACTCATATTTAGCCATAAAAAAAAATTGCGAAAGACTATCAATTATATCGCAAGAAAGAATCACTGAAGAATTAAATAAAATAATACTTTCTAAGACTCCTTCTTTAGGTTTTAAAATGCTTTTTGAAACAAATTTACTACATCAATTTTTTCAAGATTTTGTTCAATTAAAAGGAGTTGAGACTATTGGAAAACACGAGCATAAAGATAATTTTGATCATACCATAAAGGTACTTGATAATATAAGCTTGAAATCAGATGATTTGTGGCTAAGATGGTCTGCAATTTTACATGACATTGCTAAACCCATAACAAAAAAATATGACAAAGTACAAGGATGGACATTTCATTCTCATGAATTCGTTGGAAGTAAGATGGTTCCAAAAATATTTAAAAAACTAAAACTACCATTAAATGAAAAAATGCGATATGTTCAAAAGCTTGTTATGCTTCACTTAAGACCTATTGCATTATCAAAAAAAATAGTAACAGATTCTGCTATTCGAAGATTACTTTTTGATGCTGGTAATGATATTGATGACCTTATGCTTCTTTGTGATGCAGATATAACATCAAAAAACCCAAATAAAATCAAACGTTATTTACAAAATTTCCAACTTGTAAGAAAAAAATTAAAAGTTGTAGAAGAAAAAGATCAAATTAGAAATTTTCAACCGCCAATTAATGGAATGGAAATTATGAAAACATTTAATATTAAAGAGGGGAAAGAAATAGGCATAATAAAAAATGCAATTAAAGATGCAATTTTAGATGGAAAAATCAAAAATGATAAAGAAGAAGCTTTTGCGTATATGATTAAAAAAGCTGAAAAACTAAATTTATTCTTTAAAAAATGAACTATATAATTCAAATACATTTAGAACACGAAAAAGATATTATCAGAAAAATTGAGATATGTGAAGATTCTAATTTATATATTTTACATAATAAAATTGTAGAATCACTAAATTTAGATCAAAATCAAATGGCTTCATTTTATTTTACAAATGAAAAATTAGACTTAAAGAAAGAGATTCCCCTTTTCAACATTGATGAAAATGAAAACATAGAAATGAGCAATATTAAAATAAAATCTGCATTTTGTAATATAAATGATCAACTCATATATGTATACGATTTTTTAAAAATGTGGCGATTTTTAGTTACATATGAAAAAACATCTAAAAGTGAAACTGAAGAGACAAAAGTTATATACTCTGTTGGAGAAATGCCGAAAAAAGCTCCTGATATAATTTTCAAATCAGAAAATGATTCTGAAAGTTCAGATGATATATTTTATGATGAGGAAGACCAATATTTAATTTAGAATGCAAAAAGATAAATATGCAATATTTATAGTAGGACCAACAGCAGTAGGTAAAACAAAAGTCAGTATTGAAATTGCAAAAAAAATAAATACAGAAATAATATCTTGCGATTCAAGACAATTTTACAAGGAACTTAAAATAGGATCTGCTCCACCTTCTTTTCAAGAACAACAAGAAATTCGTCATCACTTTATCCAACACCTTAGTATAAAAGATGATTATAATGCAGGAAGATTTGAACTTGACGCTATAAATAAAATCAAAGAGTTACACAAAAAATACAATAAAATCATATTAGTTGGAGGCTCAGGCTTATATATTGATGCAATATGTAAAGGATTGGATAATATTCCCAAAATATCTAATGAAGTAAGAGAAAAAATTAATTTAAAATACAAAGAAAATGGTATAAAATGGCTACAAAATGAAGTTATGAAAATTGAGCCAAAAATAAAAGAACATCCTAATTTTAAAAATCCTCAAAGACTATTAAGAATATTAGAGGTTTTTAATCAAACAGGTAAAAGATTATCTTCCTTTCATTCAAAGAAAATAAAAAAAAGACCATTTAAAATAGTTAAAATAGGCTTAAAAATCAGTAGAGAAGATTTATATAATAAAATAAATAATCGTGTTGATGTAATGATACAAAACGGTTTCATAGATGAAGTTATAAGCTTAAGTAATTATAAACATAAAAATGCTTTAAATACAGTTGGCTACAAAGAGTTATTTTATTTTATAAAACATGAAACGACTTTGGAAAAAACAATAAATGAAATTAAAATGAACACAAGGAGATTTGCCAAAAGGCAAATCACTTGGTTTAAAAAAGATAAAGAAATTCAGTGGTTTGAAAGTCACCAAACAAAAGAAATTATAGAATTTATCTCAAAATTGTAACAGTACCTTTTATTTGATCAAAACCGTTTCCTACATCAATAATATAAAAATAAACTCCTTCTGGAACATTTTCCCCTTGCAAATTTGTCCCATCCCATTGTTTTGTATATCCAACAGATTGAAAAATTAATTTACCAAAGCGACCAAAAATTTTAACTTCACTATCTTCATATAAAAAAGTATCTTCTAAACTCCAAGTATCATTTGTATTATCTCCATTTGGGGTAAACACATTAGGAATACAATCTGATGTCATCGTTGCAATTACAAAAGAAGTATCCTCCTGACATCCATTACCATCAATAACAGAAACATAATAATCACCAGGACTAATACCTACACTAATTGGATTTATATTTAAACCATTCCACCACTCAAATGTATAAGGTTCAATACCTCCAATTGCAGAAGCTTCTAACTGAACATCTAAATTTTCTAAATTACACTCAATAATAGAGTTGGCTGGATCTAATACAATTAGTAAATCATCAATCGTAAAGTCTTGTCTTACTAAACATCCAAAATAGTCAGTAACCTCAACCCAGTGATTTCCTGGACATATATCTGCATGTTGAGTTATTTCTCCATTACTCCAAAGATATGTATAAGGTCCAAGATCCCATAACTCGCTATCAGCATACACAGTTGTTGTAGTAATATCAATAATTCCATTTGGCAAGTCAAATTCAACTAACAAAGTATCCATAGATGAACAATTATTTAAAAGATCAGTGGTGACAACAAAATAAGTACCTTCGCATAAAACAGGTGAGCTTATATTGTTTCCAATTGTATCTCCAAACACATTAATCCATAAATAATCAAAAGGCCCGTTAGATGATGTCTCAGTTATCTCAATCTCAGCATTATGTGTTAAATCGTTAAATACTACAACTGTTTCTAAAATATAAGGATCTAGATATATTGAATCAACATAAGATGCTCCACAAGAATCGGTAACCAACACCCAATATACTAATTCAAATAAAGAATCAATACTTGCTGTTGTATCCCCAGTATTCCAAAGGTATGAAATCGGTGATGTGCCTCCATTGACAATAACTGTAGCTGTCCCCCCTTGGCTACATGTCATATTTGATGATTCAATTAAAAAGCTTAAAGAATCTGGTTGAGTAATAGTGATACTTTCATTTGTAATACACCCATTTGCATCTGTAACTTGAACTTGATATAAACCCGCATTTACAACATTTTGTAAACTTGTGTCACCATCACTCCAAATAATATTAAATGGAGATGTGCCTCCCAAAATATTAAGGTCAATTAAAGTTAACTCATTAAAGCAAAGTAAAGATGTATCCTCAGCGTTCAAATTTATTTCAAGTAATTCGGGAGATTCTAAAACAAAATTAAATGTATCTATGCATGAAGTAGAATCAGAAACAATAAGTGTATATATTCCATCTGATAGAGAATAGAGTGAATCGGCTGTTCCTGTACCATTTAACCAATAATAACTTAGCGGTCCAACTCCACCATAAACATCAATAGTTATTATTCCATCACTTTGTCCATAGCAAGATGAAGGTTGTATTATTGCATCTACTATAATTTGATTTGGTTGATTTATTGTGTAAGATTCTTCATGAACACATCCGATAGAATCAACAATATTAACATCATAAACACCTGCACCAAGAGCTAAATTATCAATACTTCCCCACTGAATATCATATGGGTAGTTTCCTCCTGTTATAGAATCAATTATAATACTACCTGAATTACTTCCAAAACATGAAGCCATTGAAATAGTAGAAAACACATCAATTTCATACTGAGCATAACATCTTACAGGAACAGTATCAATACAATTAAAATCTAAATCTTCTATATATATATTATACCATCCAGATGGAACATATAAAGAATCTCCATATGGTCCTAAATTAATGTCATAAAAAAAACCAAAATTAATATTACCTCCTCCTGTTATACTATCAATCATTAAATAACCACTATCTGATTCACAAATTAATGGGAATGTAGTAGAAGCATATGTTTGATAGGGATCTGGTTGAATTAGCTCAAGATTATAATTTAAAAAACAACCAAAAGTATCAATTATACTTAAATGATAATTTGCTGCATATAAACTATCTAAAGTAATTTTATATGGAGTATTTTGAAATGTGATATTTGATGAAATACTATCTCTTGTTATATATGAAATTGTGTCATTTGTATTTAAATTAATTAAATAAAAATTATATGCTTCCCCCAACATAAACTTTTTCCCTCCATTTGGAGAAAAAATTATATTACCAGAGTTTACACCTCTACAATTAATATTATTTATTTGTATTGTATCTAAAACTATTTCAGAAGGTGATATAATATTAGTTAATATAGAATCTTTACAACCAATGGAATCAGTAAATTTGATTTTATAAAAACCAACAGTTAAGTTATCAAAGATTGTATCATTAAATCCAGATGAAAAAAATAAACCATCTTTATACCATTCATAAAGATAAGGGGGGGCACCTGAGTGAGCTACTCTTTTAAGAAAACCTGTACTATCACCAAAACATTGAACATTTGAATGAGATCCTCTTGAACCTAGTGGACATGAAATATAATAAAACGATGTATCACCAGCAACTACTACTTTAAAACTTCCACAAGTTTGTGTAATCAAAGTGTCAGAATTAACTGATAATTGAATATCATTGATTGTAGATGCATTAACCCAGCCAAGTAAATCATCATTATAAAACCAATTTCCAATTTGAGAAACAGAGAGAACATCCAAAAAAATGGCACCATCATTATAACAATTATTCGGTACTATTGAATCAGCAATTATTTGCGATTTAACTAAAAAAGAATTTAGTATAAATACAAAAATTAAGACATTTCTCATATCCGTGATAAATATGCAAATATACCAATAAAAATAAACTCTATATATCTTGAAAATCTATCACTAATCCTGCATATGATAATGTAACATTTGAAAAACCTTTTTTTGTTTGTATTAAAAGATCATTTAAATCTTTATAACGTTGAGAAAAATGTCCAATTAATAACTTTTTTACATTTGCTTTTTTCGCAATCTGAGCAGCTTGTAATGTTGTAGAATGACCAGTTTGCTCTGCTCTATCAATTAAATCGTGCATAAAAGTTGCTTCATGATATAATAAGTCTACCTCTTTAATTTGTTTTATTATTTTATTATTAAATCTAGTATCTGAACAATAAGCATACTTATATGGAGAGTTATTAGGTTTTGTTAAAAGATTATTTTTAACCACTTCTCCATTATCATTAATCCAGTCTGCACCATTTTTTAAACCATTAATTTTTGTATTAGGAATATTATATTTTTCAACTGCATCAGCAAGTATTTTTCTTGGACTTTTCTTTTCTTCAAATAAAAAACCACAACACTTTATCGAATGATCTAATATAATATTTGAAACCCTTATATTCTCATCTTCTAAAATTATTAAAGATTCGTTTTCAGGTAAAGGATGAAAAAAAAGAGGATAATTAAGCTCAGTCTTTGAAGCTTTTAATTGTAAATTAACAATTTCTTCTAGCTCTTCATGTGCATATATATGTAATTCTTTTTTTCTTCCAAGTAAATGCATGCTACTTATAAGGCCTATTAACCCAAAATAATGATCACCATGTAAATGACTAATAAAAATATGATTTATTCTTTGGAAATTTAATTGGTACTTACGAAGCTGAATTTGCGTTGACTCGCCACAATCAATCAAAAAAAACCGCTCATTTACATTTAGTAACTGAGCGGTTGGATTTCTATTAATTGTAGGAATTGCTGAACTACATCCTAAAATATTTAACTTAAATGACATTAATGCTTAATTATCATTTTTTTAGTTTGTATATTATCACCATTAGTAATCGAATATAAATAAATTCCTTCTGTTAAATTGGATACATTAACATAAAATGTATTAACTCCTCTTTGTGATTTAATTAGTCTTGATTCGACTTTTTCACCTAATAAATTATGTAATGCAAAGTATATTTCATTATCTGTACCGAGAACATACTGAATCTTAGCATTATCATTTACCGGATTAGGATGAATATCTTTTAGCTCAAAAGTTGTATTATCAATATAATTTATTGTTGAAGTAGTATTAACTATATCTAAATAATAATAGTCTATAATATCATCTTGTGTAATTGGAATTCCTAAACCCGCGTCAGCACTTGTAGTTGTAGTCATAATTAACTGATATGAACCTATATCTGCACTAGTTGGATCTGAAGTAGAATATAAAACTGCACAAGACGTTGATCCTCCATCAAAAATACAATTAGGAGCTAAACAATCATAAGCAAAATTTGGTGGCAATCCACTAAAACTTGTAAGTTCAATATACTCAATAGTAACTGGTATTGGAATGCCATTATATTCCACACTAGTATCTAAAGGAGTAATTATAGTAATAACTTGATTATATGGTTGACCTACTATAGCATCATCTAATCCTAAAGCAGTATCAGGATATATTCCCGGTGCTGTAAATTGTGAGTCAGGCACACATTGCGCACTAACGAAAAAATTAGCAAATACACATATTAAAATCAGTAGTTTTTTTTTCATATTATTATTTTTTAAAATTTTAAATTTAATTGCCTTTCTATTTCTTCCATTTCAATATAATCATAAGCCTCTTGTAAAGTAGGAACAATATTTAAGTTTTCATCAAATGAAAAATCACAAACAATTACAAAAGAACCATTAATTTCTGAAATAGTTTTGTCAAATGTAATGAATTTATTTTTAATACTTTCTGCTACATCTAAGCTGATTCCAGATAAATCTGCTATAAAATTTGTAACATTTTTTTTAGCATTAAAATCCGCAAAATTATTTTCATTATCTATTTTAAAAACTATTGTATTTTCTTTAATATTCATTTTTTTATATATTTTTTCTAGAAAGTAAAAATAAAACAGCCATTCTAATTGCAACTCCATTTTCAACTTGATCCAGAATTAATGAATGATTAGAATCTACTACATCTGAACTTACTTCAACACCTCTATTAATTGGCCCAGGATGCATAATAGTAATTTCTTTTGACAAGCTATTTAAAACTGACATATTAACACCAAAGGACATTGCATATTCTCTAAGCGAAGGAAAATAATTTACATCCTGACGTTCTAGTTGTATTCGTAAAACATTTGCAACATCACACCATTTTAAAGCTTCACTCAAATTTGAAAAATGTAATACACCTAATGAATTTAAATACTTGGGCATCAAAGAAGAAGGACCACATACACGTACTTGAGCTCCAAGTTTTTGCAAACAAAATATATTTGAAAGAGCAACCCTTGAATGTAAAATATCGCCAATAATAACAATTTTTTTACCTTTAACTTCTCCAAATTTTTCTCTAATTGAAAAAGCATCAAGTAATGCTTGTGTTGGGTGTTCATGAGTACCATCTCCAGCATTAACTATACTAGCATCAACATTTCTTGATAGAAAAACTGCAGAACCTGGATTAGGGTGTCTTAATACAATTATATCAACTTTCATAGCCAATATATTATTTACTGTATCTAAAAGAGTTTCTCCTTTTTTTAATGATGAGTTAGATGATGAAAAATTTATAATATCAGCTGAAAGCCTTTTCTCGGCTAACTCAAAAGAAAGTTTTGTTCTTGTAGAATTCTCAAAAAATAAATTAGCAATAGTAATATCTCTAAGTGACGGAACCTTTTTAATAGGTTGATTTATAATTTTTTTAAAATTATCTGCAGTTTTAAAAATCAAATTTATATCTGATGTAGTGAGATATTTAATGCCAAGTAAATGTGTTGATGATAAGTTATTTATCATAAAATTTTCTTTATTAAAACCCTGTCTGTTTTAGATATTTCTTGCCATTCAACAATAATTTTTTCAGAATCCATTACATCAATATTTTTACCAACATAATTCGGCTGAATAGGTAAATCTCTTGTAAAACGACGATTAATTAATGTCAACAATTCAATAGATTTTGGTCGTCCAAAACTCATAACAGCATCGATAGCAGAGCGAATCGATCTACCAGTAAATAACACATCATCTACTAAAACAATTTTTTTGCCTTCTAATGTTATGTCAATATCCATAGTTTCTGGAACAATTGGCTTTGCTCTTCTCATTAAATCATCACGATAAAAAGAAATATCTACATTTCCAGACTTAATTTTAATTGTCGAGTTAATTTCTTTAAGTTTTTTTATAATTCTATTATTTAAAAATGTCCCTCTTGGCTGTACCCCTATAATAACGGTATTATTAAATTCTTTATGAGCTTCAATTAACTGATGACACAATCTTTCAATTGTTAATTGGATTGAATCTTGGTCAAGTATTTCTCTTTCATTTAACATGCTGACAAACATAGCAAAAAAAAACCCCAAAAATTTGGGGTTTCAATTTATTTACGATTCTAAATTATCTTTTAGAGCAGCTAAACTATCCAAATCACCTAAAGTGGATTGCTTTTTTTCATCTTCTAATCTTTTCATGACTTTCTTTTTTTGATTTGTATCTTTTCTTCTTTGCTCTTTTACAACTTCCTTATAAGTAGCAGAATGTGAAACAACAATTTTTTTATTTTCACTTGAAAACTCAATAACTCTAAATGCTAATATTTCTCCTTCTGTAATTAATGAACCATCAATTTTTTCTGCGTGAGATTTAGGAAGAAATGCCTCTACTTCATCTGATAATGAAACTAATAGGCCTTTATCAAAAGATTTTGTTACAGTTGCATCATAATCATTACCAACAACAAATTGTTTTGCATATTCATCCCATGGATTACTTTCAAGTTGCTTATGACCTAAACTAATCTTTCTGTTTGAAGTATCAACTTCTAGAACAACAACTTCAAGATTTGCATTTACTTGTGTGAATTCCGCTGGATGCTTTATTTTTTTTGTCCATGAAAGGTCAGAAATATGTATTAATCCGTCAACTCCCTCTACCAGCTCAACAAAAATACCAAAATTAGTGAAATTTTTAACTAACACACTATGCTTAGATCCTACAGGAAAGTTTGCAGCAATATCTTGCCATGGATCTGGTGTCATTTGTTTAACACCTAAAGACATCTTTCTACTTTCTTTATCTAAGGTTAATATTTGAGCTTTCACATTATCACCTTTTTTATAAAAATCATTAGCAGATCGTAAATGCGTTGACCAAGACATTTCAGAAACATGTAACAACGCTTCAACTCCTGCTTGTAATTCTACAAAAACTCCATAATCAGCAACCACAACAACTTTTCCTTCAACTTCATCTCCTACTTTTAAATTAGAGTCTAAATTGTCCCATGGATGATCTCCAAGTTGTTTTAAACCTAACTGAATTCTACTTTTTGCTTCATCAAATTCAAGAATTACTACATTAATAGTTTCATCTAAATTTACAACTTCTTCAGGATGAGAAATACGACCCCAAGATAAATCAGTTATATGTATCAAGCCATCAATCCCTCCTAGATCTACGAAAACTCCATATGAAGTTATATTTTTAACAGTTCCTTCTAAAACTTGACCTTTTTCTAATTTAGCCATAATTTCTTTCGTTTGCACAACTAAATCAGCTTCAATTAAGGCTTTATGAGAAACAACAACATTTCTAAATGCTTCATTCACTTTAACAACCTTAAACTCCATTTTTTTACCAACATACTCATCATAATCCCTGATTGGCTTGACATCTATTTGAGAGCCAGGTAAAAAACATTCGATACCAAAAACATCAACAATCATTCCTCCTTTAGTTCTACTTAAAATTTCACCATTAACAACTTCTCCAGTTTCCAAAGCAACATTAACTTTCTCCCATGCTCTTAATACTCTTGCTCTTCTATGAGAAAGAACTAACTGTCCATTTTTATCCTCTTGTTTTTCAACTAAAACCTCTACGGTATCTCCAACTACAAGCTCTTGATTATACTTAAACTCATTAAAAGAAACAACACCGTCTGATTTAAAATTGATATCAATAACAACTTCCCTATCTGTGATAGCTACTACCTCTCCATCTATAACTTGTTTATCTAGAACTTGCGTTAATGTTGCATCATAATTTTTTTCTAATTCTTCTCTTTCCTTAGATGAATATATATCATTATTTTCAACTTGATTCCAATCAAATTTTCCTGTTGGATCTTCATTTTCTTTTTTAGAATTAACAGTTGAAACTTTATTTATAATTGGTTTTACCTGATCTTCATCTATATTATTAATATCAGATAATTCAAGCTTATTTTTTTCGTCTTTTGTATTCGCCTTATCAGATTTTTCACTTATAGTAACCTTCTTTGAAGCAGTCTTCTTTTCAGCAACCTTCTTTGTAGTAGTCTTCTTTTCAGCAACCTTCTTTGTAGTAGTCTTCTTTTCAGCAACCTTCTTTGTAGCAGTCTTCTTTTCAGCAACCTTCTTTGTAGTAGTCTTTTTTGAAGTAGCTTTCTGTGTAGGCTTTTTATTTGAATTAGATTTTTCTGAAGTCGATTCCATCTCTTTAGCTTCTTTTGTGTCTTTTGACATTTTTTGTCATTTTTTGTATCTTAAAGCTTATAAGGAAAAATGGTTACTTTAAGAGAAATTCTTATTTAAATTAACTTATTATACCTTTTCAATTCCTTATATCCATTATTAAAAAGGTTTGCGAAATTACAATTTTAATTTTAAAAATATACTATTTTACAATTTTATGTATTGATTTTTCAATACTTTCCATTAACCATCTAGGTGTTGAAGTGGCACCACATATCCCAACTGTTTTCGAATTAATAAACCAATCTGATTTTAACTCATCCTTATCAGAAATAAAATAAGATTTAACATTTTCTTGCTTACAGGATTTATATAAAAATTTACCATTTGAAGACTTTCTGCCACTAACAAACACTATAACATCATTTTCTTTTGCAAATTGCTTCAACTGTCTTTCTCTACCCGTTACTTGTCTACATAAAGTATCATTCACAATATATTTTATATCATTGTTTGACTCTTTTTTGATTCTTTTTTCTATTTCTAAAGTTATGTCTTTGTATGCAGCTGGACTTTTTGTTGTTTGAGAATACACGTATATGGGTTTTTTGAAATTTATTTTATCTAAATCCTCATAAGATCCAACTATTATAGCATCATTGTTTGTTTGGCCAAGTAAGCCTATTACCTCTGCGTGCCCCTCCTTTCCATAAATAACTACCTGACCATCTATATTTCTAAGTTCTTTATGACCAATTTTCACCTGCTGTTGTAACTTAAGAACAATAGGACATGAAGCATCTAGTAGTTGAATATTATTCTTTAATGCTAATTCGTATGTTGAAGGAGGCTCACCATGAGCTCGAATCAGAACCTTACAATCCCTAAGGTTTTTTAAATCATCATGATTAATAATTTCTAGACCTAACTCGTTTAATCTATCAACTTCTTTATTATTATGAACAATATCCCCTAAACAATATAAAACTCCTTCTTCCTTTAATATGGATTCTGCCATTTCGATGGCATAAACAACCCCAAAACAAAAACCAGAACGCGTGTCAATTGTTATTTTCATAAAAATTTTCTAATTAAATTATCAATAAAAACATCTTGCTCTTTTATATTCATGTTAGTATTATCAAGTAAAATTGCATCATGTGCCTTAACTAGAGGACTTTCTTTTCTATTTATATCGTATCTATCTCTATCATTTAAATTATTGAGAATTTTTTCATATGAGACTTCTGATCCAGCATTTTTCAATTGCAACAATCTTCTTTGTGCTCTAATTTCAACTTGAGCAGTCACAAATAATTTAATTTTTGCCTTAGGAAGAACCTTAGTTCCAATATCGCGCCCATCCATTACAATATTTTTGGATAGTCCTATTTTCTTTTGCATAGCAATTAATTTTTTTCGAACTTTACTTATTCTAGCAACTAAAGAAACATTTTCAGAAACATCAATACTTCTAATATCATCTTCAACATTTTCATTGTTTAAAAATGTTTTTGAACGTTTATTTTCCATATCAAAAACAAAATCAACATGAATATTTGTAATTAATTTATCTAATAATTCATAATTTATATTTTTATTTTTAATTACACCTTTTTTCATAAAAAAAAGTGTTATTGCTCTATACATAGCACCACTATCAATATATCGCATATGATATTTTTGTGCAATTTTCTTAGCAATAGAGCTTTTGCCACAAGAAGAATAACCATCAATTGCTATATTAAAAGGTAAACTCATTAGAATCCGAAATTACTTAAATTCGTTGTAATACTAAAATTATTATTAATAGCCGACAAATGATAAAACGACCTACTATAGTCAAAATAATAACGATACACTCTAAAACCAATTCCAAATGAAAAACCAACTGCAGAAGGCAAATAAATATCTGTCATATCAAATCTTCTTTGAAAATTAAACCCCCCTCTAATAAATAAACTTTTTTTATATGGGTTTAATTCTCCACCAATAATAATGTGTCTTAAAAAAGTTTTTGCAATAGATTCTTGCTTAATTTCAAGTTGACCTGTCTGAACATTAGTCTGGTATGCTAATTTAAAAGGGGATGAAATATCAAAAGTATTTATGTTTGTATAAGTTAAATGATACTTAAAAGGCAAATATTTTAACTCTTTACATATACCTAATTGTATTTCAGGATTAATAGACTCAGAATTAAAAGTATAATTATTTATTTGTCTGCCCAAATTTTTTATTATTAAAGAAGCAGTAAATTTTTTTTCTTTATTTAAATAACTTGCACTTATATTAGAAGTTAAAGCTTGTGCATTATATGATTCATATGATGAATTTAAAAAATTAAAATTTAACCCAAAAGATAATTTTTCATTTATTTTTCTACCAATACCACATGTAATAATTTGATCATTAGCGGAAAAAACTCCTTCATAATATCCATCGTTACTAAATCTTTCAAATTCTCCATAATTAATACTTTTTAATGAAAATCCTACAAATCCTATTTTTTTATACTCTTTTGAGAAAGCAAAAGAAATTAAATTAATATCAGAGAAATAATTACCATAAGTAAAGGCAATTTGATTATCCATGTGATGGTTTAATAATGATGGCACATTAGATGTCAAAGAAACATCATTATCGTAAATTGCGATTGCACCTCCCCCTAAAGCTTCTGCTCTAGGTGAATGTTCGATATTAGAAAATAAAAAAACCCCATTTCCTCCATTTTGAGCGAAAGAGTTAAAAGCAAAAAAAAACATTATTAAAACATATTGATATTGCATTTATTTAAATGTTTGATTTGTCATGAAATAATTACAGGGTTTTCAACTTTTTCAGAGTGTAAAGTAATATCAATGACTTGCTTTAAATTATCAACATAATGAAATTTCATACCTATAATATAATTTTTATTTATTTCTAAAATATCCTTTTTATTTTGTTTTGACAAAACAATTTCATTAATACCAGATCTCTTAGCCGCTAATATTTTTTCTTTAATCCCTCCCACTGGCAGTACTTTTCCTCTAAGTGTTAATTCTCCAGTCAAAGCAATTTTTTCTTTAACTTTACGTTGAGTAAATGAAGAAACAAGAGAAGTGAAAATTGTAATTCCTGCTGATGGACCATCTTTAGGTGTTGCCCCCTCTGGAACATGTACATGAACATTCCATTTTTCAAAAATTTCATATGACAAATTATAATCAGTTGCATGAGCCTTTAAGTATTCCATTGCAATAGTTACTGACTCTTTCATTACTGCACCTAAATTACCAGTTATAGTTAACTTTCCCTTTCCTTTACTTAAACTACTTTCAATAAATAAAATATCACCTCCAACAGAAGTCCATGCCAAGCCTATGACAACACCCGCTAATTTATTGTCTATAAATCTATCTCTATCAAATTTTGGAGGCCCTAATACTTTCTCTACAGTTTCTGAAGATATTTTTACATCAAAATTTTCATTTAAAACTATCGATTTTGCAACATTTCTAATCATTTTACTTATCATTTTCTCTAAACTTCTAACTCCAGACTCTCTTGTATATTGATCTATAATTTTTTCAATATTAACTTCAGATATTGAAAAGTATTTTTTATCTACTCCATGTAATAAAAGTTGTTTTGGCAAAAGATGTTTCTTTGCAATTTGCACTTTTTCTTCAATAGTATATCCATTTATTTCTATAATTTCCATACGATCTCGTAAAGCAGGCTGAATAGAAGCTAAATTATTAGCTGTGGCTACAAACATAACTTTAGAAAGATCATAATCTAATTCTAAATAATTATCATGAAAATTTTCATTTTGTTCAGGATCCAGTACTTCAAGCAAAGCAGATGACGGGTCCCCATGACTGTCTCTGGTAACTTTATCAATCTCATCTAGAACAAAAACAGGATTGGATGACTTAGCTTTTTTAACAGATTTAATAATTCGACCTGGCATTGCACCTATATATGTTTTTCTATGACCTCTAATTTCTGCTTCATCTCTTAATCCTCCTAATGAAACTCTTTCATATTTTCTACCCAATGCTTCAGCTATTGATTTCCCAAGTGATGTTTTACCAACTCCAGGAGGACCAAATAAACAAAGTATAGGTGATTTCATATCTCCTTTTAATTTCAAAACTGCTAAATATTCTAAAATTCTTTTTTTAACTTTATCTAAACCAAAATGATCTTTATCAAGAATTTGTTTTGCTTTTTTTAAATCAAACTTGTCCTTGGTTACCTCATCCCAAGGTAAATCTAAAATTAATTCTATATAACTTCTTTGAACAGCATAATCCGACATAGAAGGATTCATACGCTGTAATTTTTTTAATTCTTTATCAAATGCCATACTGATTTCTTTACTCCATATTTTTTTTGAAGCTTGTTTTCTCATTTCTTCTACTTCTTTATGAGAGCCTGTCCCTCCTAATTCCTCTTGAATCGCTTTCATTTGCTGATTTAGATAATATTCTTTTTGTTGTTGATCTAAGTCAGTCTGAACTTTAGATTGAATTTTATTTTTCATTTCAAGCATTTGAAACTCTTTAGTTAATAACTCCAATGCCAAGACTGCTCTTTTTTTCAAATTTATTTCTTCTAATAATTTCTGTTTTTCAGTCAAACTAATATTCATATTAGAAGAAACAAAGTTGATTGCAAAAGATGAATTTTTTATATTCTTTATAGCTATAGCAGCCTCGCTTGGAATATTAGGTGAGGCATCAATTATTTTTAAAGAAAGATCTTTAATTGATGAAACTAATGCTATAAACTCTTCATCTTTCGAATCAGGTTTTAATTCAAACAACTCAGTTATTTGTGCTTTATAATATGGGTCATCTTGAATCATTTGATCAATAGCAAAACGTTTTCTACCCTGAATTACAACAGTTATATTACCATCAGGCATTTTCAACATTTTTAAAATTGTTGCTATAGTACCAACTTTATGTAAATCAGTAGTTTCTGGTAGTTCAATATCAAAGTCTTTTTGTGCGACAACTCCAATCATTTTATTTCCATTATCGGCATCTTTGATTAATTTAACAGACCTATCTCTTCCTATAGTAATTGGAATAATAACACCAGGAAAAAGAACAGTGTTTCTTAAGGGTAAAATCGGTAATATATCCGGTGCATTTTCCTTAGATATCTTAGCTTCATCCTCATCACTCATCAGAGGTAAAAATTCTGCGTCTTCATTTAATAAATCTGATAGATTTATTGTAGAAAGTTTAACATCTTTATTCATAATTTTATGTTTTACACTTTAAATTTGATGCAATTAATGTGCCAAAAAGAAAAATGCCGTTTTGTCAGTTAATATTGATTTCTGAATCGCTTAGTAATTTCAAAGATATGATTTAGAATATCTATTTCAACTTGATTAATTTTTATATTTCTCCTTTTAAATACTCGTTCAACAGAATCAATAAATTTTAAAAATTTATACTCTGAGAAACCAGATGAACCTCCCCAACTAAATGATGGTATAAAATTTCTTGGAAAACCACAACCAAAAATATTAGCTCCAATTCCTACGACAGTTCCAGTATTAAACATAGTATTGATACCACACTTTGAATGGTCTCCCATAATTAAACCACAAAATTGTAAATTTGTATCTTTAAATTTTTCAAACTGATAATTCCATAATTTTACATTAATGTAGTTATTTTTTAAATTTGAATTGTTAGTGTCAGCACCTAAATTACACCATTCTCCTATTACAGAATTTCCTAAAAAACCATCGTGGGCTTTTGATGAATACCCAAACAAAACAGAGTTATTCACTTCTCCTCCAACTTTACAAAATGGGCCTAGAGTTGTACCTGGATAAATTCTAGCTCCCATTTTTACAACAGTATTATTAAGCATAGCAAATGGACCTCTAATTAAAGAGCCTTCCATTATTTCAGCATCTTTTCCAATATAAATAGGACCATTACTTGTATTTAATGTACAATTATTTAATATAGCTCCATCCTCAATCAAAATTTCTCCATCACCTATTTTGACATTGGAGCTATACAAATCAATAAATCTATTTAAATATTTTGAGTTTTTATGTGTTTTAATTCTTTCAAAATCATTTATGATTTCATTTTCATTTAAATTAAATATATCTGTTAAAGATTCAACAGAAGAAAATAATGAATGTGATTCTATAATATTCAATTTCACATAATCAAAAGTTTTATTTCTAAAAGCAATTACCTCTCCTTCATGTACTAAAGATTCTCCGAGCCTGAGATTATTAACTTCAGTAATAAGCTCTTTACACGGCAAAATACTTGAATCCACCCATAAATTATCGTCTTCAAGATTTATTTTAAATTTGTATGACAAATAATCTTCTGTCTTTACAGAAACTGAATTGTAATAAAACTGCCATTTTTCTTTAATTGTTAAGATTCCTATTCGAAAAAAAGATATAGGTCTAGTAAAACTTAGTGGTAAATAGTTAGAATGATTTTTATCAAATAATATTAAATTCATATGCTTACAAAGTTAAATAAAAAAAGCCCATATATGTGGGCTTAGAATTTAATATATTTTTTTTTACTTTTTAAACTTCTTATACTTGTTTTTAAATTTATCAATTCTTCCTGCAGTATCAATTAATTTAGCTTTACCAGTGAAATAAGGGTGTGAATCTGAAGATATTTCCATTTTAAATAATGGATAATCATTACCATCTTCCCATTTAATTGTATCCTTTGTTTCAACGCATGACTTAGTTAAAATTGCAAAGTCTGTCGAAATATCTTTAAATACACATAATCTGTAATTATCAGGATGTAAATCTTTTTTCATTATTTAAAAGTTTAGGGGTGCAAAAATAAGAAGTTTTATGATTTAACCAACTGCATTAGAAAAAATATTATAGATTTAAATCATTTAACAAAGAATTTGTTGCTTTAACTCCTTCAGCAGAAAGTAAAAGTTTTTCTAACTCATCCTCATTTAAACAAATTTCTTCAATCTTCTCAATACCATTTTTGGACAACACGACAGGAACACCTATACATAAATCTGATAAACCAAACTCTCCACTAAGTAAAGCAGAACATGGATATATTTTTTTCTGATCACATGCAATTGAATGAACCAGACTACTTACAGCAGCTCCAGGAGCATACCAAGCAGATGTTCCTAACATTTTAGTTAATGTAGCTCCGCCAACTTTTGTAGCTTCTGAAATTTCATGCAACTTTTCTTGTGATAAAAATTCAGATATTCTTACACTATTTCGTGTTGCTAACCGAGTTAATGGTAACATCCCTTTGTCAGAATGTCCACCAATAACCATTGCACTTATATCTGATGAAGGACAAGGAATTGCTTCCGCTATTCTATATTTAAATCTAGCAGAATCTAATGCCCCCCCCATTCCAATTATTCTGTTTTTAGGTAAATTTGTTAGCTTATGAACTAAATAAGTCATAGTATCCATAGGATTGCTTACAATAATTAGAATAACATTTTGAGAATATTTTAATAAATTCTGTGTCACATCTTTAACGATACCAGCATTAATACCTATTAATTCTTCTCTAGTCATACCAGGTTTTCGAGGAATACCAGATGTTATAACAGCAATATGACTGTCAGCTGTTCTAGAATAATCATTTGTTGTACCTATAATTCTAGTATCAAATCCATTTAAAGAAGCCGTTTGCATTAAATCCATTGCTTTGCCCTCTGCGAAATCTTGCTTTATATCAAGTAAAACAACCTCAGATGCAAAATCTTTGATTGCAATATATTCTGCACAACTTGCTCCTACAGCTCCTGCACCAACAATAGTAACTTTCATAATTTTAATATTTAATTATATTTTTTTAAGCATCTATATTTGCATATTTTGCATTAGCCTCAATAAACTCTCTTCTTGGTGGAACTTCATCACCCATTAACATTGAAAATACCCTGTCAGCTTCTGCTGCATTATCAACCGTAACTTGTTTTAGTGTTCTTTGTTCAGGATTTAAAGTAGTATCCCAAAGTTGAGAAGCATTCATCTCCCCTAAACCTTTATATCTTTGAATATTTACATTGACGTCTTTACCTCCTTTCATTTCTTTTATCATCATGTCACGCTGATTTTCATCCCAACAATATCTTTGATCTTTTCCTTTTTTAAGTAAAAATAATGGTGGCGTTGCTATATATACATAACCTTTTTCTATAAGTGGTTTTAAAAATCTAAAAAAGAAAGTAAGTAATAAAGTCGCAATATGAGATCCATCAATATCAGCATCAGTCATAATTACAATCTTGTGATATCGTAAATTTTGTAAATTTAACTCTCTAGAATCATCATCAGTTCCTATTGAAACACCCAACGCCTTAAACATATTTTTTATTTCTTCATTCTCAAAAACCTTATGCTGCATTGCTTTTTCTACATTTAAAATTTTACCCCTTAAAGGTAATATAGCCTGAAAATGTCTATCTCTTCCTTGTTTAGCTGTGCCTCCTGCAGAATCTCCCTCCACTAGGAAAATTTCACATTTTGTAGGATCTTTTTCAGAACAATCTGATAATTTGCCTGGCAAACCAGAACCAGTTAAAACACTTTTTCTTTGAACCATTTCTCTAGCTCTGTTCGCAGCATTTCTTGCAGTAGCAGCTAATATAACCTTCTGTACAATTCTTTTTGCTTGATCTGGGTTTTCTTCTAAGTAATAAGTAAGCATATCACTTACAGATTGAGACACTGCGGATGTGACTTCTTTATTTCCCAACTTGGTTTTAGTTTGTCCTTCAAACTGTGGCTCCATTACCTTTACAGAAATAACAGCAGTTAAACCCTCTCTAAAATCATCACCTGAAATTTCAAACTTTACTTTTTTTAGTAATCCAGATTCATCAGCATATTTTTTTAAAGTTCGTGTTAAACCTCTTCTAAAACCAGATAAATGAGTACCACCTTCATGAGTGTTAATGTTATTGACATAAGAGTGTATATTTTCAGTGTATGAATTATTATAAATCATTGCGACTTCAACTGGAACACCATCCTTTTCTCCATCTATATGAATCACTCCATCCATAATTGAATCTCGTGTTGAATCTAAAAATGTAACAAATTCTTTTAATCCTCCTTCAGAAAAAAATGACTCTTTGATATACGCACCACTATCATCTTTTCTTCTTTTATCAGTTATTGAAAGGTGAATACCCTTATTTAAAAAAGCCAATTCTCTTAAACGAGCAACTAAAATATCAAAATGATAAACAGTATCTTCAAAAATACTAGTATCTGGTTGAAAAGTAACATGAGTACCAGTTTCTGAAGTAGAACCGATTTCTTTAACATCATATTTAGGTACACCAATGCTATATTCTTGTTGAAAAATTTTACCCTCTCTAAAAACTTTAACATCTAAATTAGAAGATAAAGCATTTACACATGAGACTCCAACGCCATGTAATCCTCCAGAAACTTTATAAGAACCCTTGTCAAATTTACCTCCTGCATGTAAGACAGTCATCACAACTTCTAGAGCAGACTTCCCTTCCTTCTCGTGTATCCCAACAGGAATACCTCTACCATTATCTTTAACTGTAATAGAATTATTTTCATTTATAAAACAATCAATATGAGAACAATGACCTGCTAAAGCTTCATCAATAGAATTATCTACGACTTCATAAACTAAATGATGTAAACCCTTAATACCAACATCTCCAATATACATTGCAGGTCGTTTTCTAACGGCTTCTAACCCCTCAAGAACTTGAATATTATCTGCACTGTAATTTTTATTTTCTTCACTCATATAAAAAATATTTATTTATAACAAATATACAATTTACTACTTTTTATATAATTAAAACACTATATAAAAATTACTGTTTTTTCAACATAAAGTTGATAACTTTTAAAACGAAGTACGAATTCCAAAAAGTATATTTAAACCTTGCTCGTCGTAACCTAACCAAAGATCTTGTGTGTTATTAGTTATGTTATAAAAATTTAAAAAAGCTGAAAGATATTTAGAATAATTATACTCTAAAAGTAAATTTACATATAGATAAGGGCCTACCTCTTGATCTATTTGAAATACATATGGAGTTGCTATTTGATTAATAGAACTAGCTACAAATCTTTTTTTACTATAATATAGAATTGAAGGGATAATATTAATTTTTTTCCTTAAAGCTATAGGCGTTTGCAAATCACATTTAAAACTTGGCTTATTAAAAACCTCTTTATTCCATTTGTAAATTCCACAAGTAAATTCTAAACTTAACAAACTATTTATTTTGTTAAAATACTCAACATCTAAATTATATTGACTTAAGTCAATATAATTAGACACATATCTTGAGTAAGAAGGATTATCAAATCTTATAAAATGCATGAAATTATATATACTAGAATAACCAAAAGAAGTTTTTAGTATTTCATTTTCACTCAAAATATTTCTTAATGAAAAATAAAATTTGTTCTCCTTAGTAAAGTTCAAAGTTTGATTAAATTTATCAGCGTCATCAATACTTTGATTCATTCCATATGAATGAATATATGGATTGATTGCTGAAATTCTTTGAAGACTATTTTTAATGTGAGACTGTAGAAATCCAGTTTCTATTATAATAATATCTTTTACTAATTCTTTAGAAAATTTAACATTAGGCATTAAATAAAAATTTGACCCTAAAGATTTAAAAACAAAATTAAATCCTAAACTCATATCTATATCATACTTATTTAATGCATAATTTGGTGAGAAATCAAAATAATTAACATTTGAAGATTTAAAAGAAGAAGAATTTGAATTATAATTCAAATATGAATCAAAGCGAGTTCTGATTGTGATTGGGAGATTTTTAAATAGATTTCTAATCTTAGAACTAGCATGAAAATGATTTTCAGAAAATTCATTAAAATCAGAAATAAATATATTTGTGTTATGATTAACTCTATTATTAATATTTTTATTAGAATATATATTAAGTGATAATTTTGTGAGAGCAAATCTATTTCTAAAATTCTCTTTAATTAAACTAGATCGATTTTGTTCATAAAAAGCAGTTCTTCTATTATAACTTAAATTTATTTTATATATATTGGATGAGTAGATTCTTTTATAGAAAGCATTCATACTATTTTTACTGTTCTTAGCTGGCAAATATTTATCTGAATAATGATGAAAATGAATACCATAACTTTTGTTTATTGAACGAGTACTATTATAAATTATATCTGCTTTTGTTTTCCAATAATTACCAAAACCAAAACAAATACTATTAGAATATAATTTAGTTAATAGTGGGGCTTTAATTGTTGCAGGTGCTAATAGTTTTGTTTTATAATTAGACTGTAAAGTAAACTCAAAAAACTCATATTTTTGCAATCTATCTGAAGATAAGGAATCATGATATTCAGCTCTATCATTTATTTTTTTCCCATCTACTATTTTAGGTGTAAAGTCTTCTAAAATATTAATCTCTGTTGTTTCTATATTTTGTCCAAAAGCTGAATATGAAAAAAACAAAATAAAAAATAAAAAACTATTCAAATTCATTTTCTAAAATATTTATATTAATATTTATACTATCATTAACAATATTATTTTGATTCAAACCTTCAACTACATAATTTTCATCTATTTCCTGAATTTCATAATCAAAATCATCATCCATTATTTCAATAAATGTTTGTTCTTTTTTTTGTTGAATAGCATCCTCCTTTTCTTTAGCAATAATAAATTCCATTTTTCTTATGGCTTCATTTACTAAATCCAATCCTTTATAATTATCTATTACACTTTCTAAAGTCGCTTTAGCTTGAAAAGTTTTATTCAAATCTATATATATATCCGCTAATAAAATAAGACTCTTTGCTATAAAATACTTATTAGAATATTTTTTTACTAAGTCAAATATTTGTTCTTCTGATAATTTTAAACTATCCTCTAAATAATTTAGATATGCAACATAATACATTGCCTCACAGGAATGATCATTGATTTTATAAGATTTTACTTTAGAAAATGTGCTTTTACATTTCGCATAATTACCTAAATTAAATTCACTTCTTGCAAGTATCAAAGTAGCCTTACTAAGCAAAAAAACATCAACTTTTTCTAACTCAAAAACTTTTTCAGCATAAAGTGATGATTGAATCAAATCAATATTTTCATATCCTTGCATAAGTTTGATTATCACCTCTCTTTTAATTAAACTAGATGAAACAATTTTTTGCAACTCAAGGTAAAAAACGTTAGATTTTTGATAATCATTCTTACTAAAATAATATCTGGATAAAAAAATTAAAGCTTCCTCCTTATAATTATTAAAAAAATTTCCTAATAGAATTCGTTCATAATAAGAAATTGCACTTAAAGTATCTTCAAGATTTATAGAGCTTACTGCTGTATAATATAAAACTTTATCATGAAATATTCCTTTCTCAAAACGATTTAAATATTTTTCAAATGATTGTTTTGCCGAAACATAATCTTTTTCTATGTATTTAATATACGCAGAATTATATAAAATAGAATCCTGTTCTGATACTGTTATATTATACTCAGGTAACGATTCTATTAGGGCAATATAATCATCTATTTTGTCTAATTGAGAATAAGAAAATTGTAAAGAAGAAAGAGCTTGTTTAAAATATTTTGTATCAGCATAATTATTAACAACTATTAAAAATTGAAAAACTGCTTGATCAATACTATCTAGTTGTAGTAAGATATTACCAACACTCAAATATGCATCTGCAATCCAATCTCTATTTTTAGATGAATCAATTAAAATTTTATAATATTTGTTTGCAAACTCAAAATTTGAATTAACTTTATAATAGTTTGCTAAATCTTTAACTGCTAACAAATAATATGTTGAATTTTTGTGATTAGAAACTAAATTATTTAAACAATTCAATTGTTTAAGATCATTATTAACTAAACTAGCTGTAACAGAAGATTGATATAGAGCATAGTCTATATCAAAAAGATTGATAGATGTAGATTTTTGATAATATTTAAGAGCAGTACTATATTTTTTTAACATAAAATAGCTATCAGCTAGCCTTAAATAAGAATCATTTATTCTCATACTGTCTTTGGAAGCTTTTAAATAAGACCTAAACCATTTAACAGAACTTTGATAGTCTTTTATTTTAAAATAAGAATAAGCTAAATTATATTTCTTTAAAATCTTAAAATCTGACAGATACTTACTTGACGTATTTGGAAGGTTGTTGTAGCCTTCAATTGCTTGTGAAAAATCAGATAAGTTATAAAGACAATCATATAACCAAAAGTTACTTAAATAAGTAAATTGTTCATTAAAAGAATGTTTAATAGATTCTCTAAAATATAAAGTTGCTTTTTTAAAATCTTGCTTATTATATTGTTCAAGTCCTAAATAAAATGAAGCTCTTTGTAAAGATTTCTTTTGTTCAATACTTAGAGTATCCAAATCTATAAGCAAAGCATAAACATTTGAATACATATTTGTAGACTCAAACATTTTAATCATTAATGAATTAATATAAGCTTTTTTCTCGGCATTTTCAGAAGATGTTAAATAGGTTTTAAATACATTAAAAGTATTATCAAAAGGCAAATTAAGCTGATATGATAATTTTGCATAGTTAAATAAAGCATCCTCTTGTATTGCTAGATTATTATCATAACTTGCGGATTTTTTAAATGCATTTAATGCATAAGTATAATATTCAAATTTAATATAACTTGCTCCTAAATAATAATATACAAATTGCAAAATACTATCAGAAGCAGACGCTACATTTTCAAGATTTAAAATAGCGTATTCATATTGACCAGTATTATAAAAAGAATGGCCTAACATAAATGACATATTAGGATCTAAATTTTTATCTTCATTTTGTGTCTTCCGAAAAAAAGTTATTGCATTTTTATAATCTTCGGTTCTATAATATGCTTCAGCCAACAATCTAAATATTTCTTCTTTCCTTTCTGGTATTAAATTTTGTAATAAGGGTTGTGCATATGATATTAAATTTTGATAATCCTCTTTGTAAAAATAAATTTGACAAATATAATAGGGAGCTATTTTTCCAAAGTTTTTATCAGTTTCTAATTCTAAAAAATTCTGTAATGCTGAATTATATAATTTTTTTTCATAAGAAATATATGCATAATAGTATTTAGCAGGTTTACTAAATTTGCTTTTGGTATTCATGATTTTTGAAAAAAAGTATTGAGCTTTTTCTAATGAATCAATATTAAAATTAGAATATGCTAACTTAAAAGTGTTTTCATCAGATAAGTGCTTCACATTTTCTAAATATTGAATAGATTTTATATAATTTTTGTTTCTATAATAAATATCAGCAATATCGCCATAAACTGTATTTTCGTATAAATTGTTAGGAAAGGTTTCGTTTAAATCATTATATAATGCAATTGCGTCACTCATATAAAGTTCTTTAGAACATCGAGCATCAAGATACATTGATTCTGGTGTTCTACTTGCATTAGTCAACTGTGAAAGAACAGATTGCGCTGCGCTATATTTTTTGTTTTCAAATAATAATCTTGCTTGCTCAATAATTTGTTGGTCTTGTGAAAAGATTAAAGTAGATGTAAAGCAAGCAAAAAAAAACAAATAGTAATACCTCCTCATTTTTAATTAAATAATGAAATAAAGTTAAAAAATAAACACGTGTCTGTAAATATAATTTTGCAAAGTTGTGAACAGGAAGTTTTAACAAATATTAATTTTATAGTGTCTATAGAAGATAATAAATATATTAATTTGCTTAATGCTTTATATATTAAAAATTAAAGGTACTACTAAAATACCTGATTTTGTGCAAATTAGAGATAACAACATGACACTTATTGCATATTTTAGATTGAATCAAATTACCCAAGGACTAAAAAAAAGTAATTTAGATAAATATGAAAATGAAATAACTAAAGTTTTAGAAAAGATACCATATGGAAAAATACACAAATTTTCAAGAAAAAATAAATAATAATGTTATTGAAATACAAAATGCAAGTGTATATCAAAATGAACATAAAGTTTTTGAAAACTTAAATCTAAATATTTCTAAAGGAGAATTTGTTTATCTAATAGGAGACACTGGAAGTGGGAAAAGCTCACTACTTAAAACATTATACGCAGAAATTAGAGTTTCAAGCGGGAAAATAATTATAGCAGATACAAACCTCAATGAAATAAAACATAAAGCTATCGCTAAATTTAGACGAAAGCTGGGTATTGTATTTCAAGATTTTCAATTATTGACTGATAGAACAATATATGAAAATTTAAAATTTGTTTTAAAAGCCACTGGCTGGAAAAAGAAGGAGGAAATAAATGAAAGAATCTCTGAAGTTTTAACAAGCGTGCATTTAGAAAATGTGAAAGACAAAACACCTCATCAATTATCAGGAGGTGAGCAGCAAAGAGCTGCTATTGCGAGAGCATTACTAAATAGACCTCAAATTATTTTAGCAGATGAACCGACTGGAAATCTTGACCCAGAAAAATCTGACAAAATCATTCAACTACTTAAAGAAATAAGTTCTAGAGGAACCACGGTTTTTATTGCAACTCATGATTATCTTATCATTAAAAAACATAAAGCAAGAACAATTAAATGTGTTGACAAAGGTATAATTGAAGTTGATATAAATACAATATAAATGTTCAAAGAAAATATCTCAATAAAAAACTATAACTCATTTAAAATTGATGTTAAAACTAAATTTTTCTCTGAATTTAAAAATATTGAAGAACTTAAAATTATATTAAATTCTAGTATATATAATAACAATAAATCATTTATTTTAGGAGGAGGATCAAATATTTTATTTACAAATGATTATAAAGGATTAATATTAAAAAACAATATAACTGGAATAAAAATAATTAAAGAAAACAATGACCATATTATCGTTGAAGTTGGAAGTGGGGAAAACTGGCATAAATTTGTAATGTGGAGTATAGAAAAAAACCTTTCTGGAATTGAAAATTTAGCACTTATTCCCGGCTCTGTTGGAGCATGTCCAGTACAAAATATAGGAGCATACGGCATGGAAGCAAAAGACAGTATTATTAGTGTGCATACAATAGATTTAAAATCACATAAAGAATATAATTTTAAAAATAAAGATTGTGACTTTAAATATAGAGATTCTATTTTTAAAAATAAATTAAAAAACAAGATTATAATTACGAAAGTTAATTTTAAACTTAATAAAAAACCAATTAATAATATTAGCTATGGTAATATTGAATTAGAATTGAAGAAATTAAAACTTTCTCCATCACCAAAAAATATTGCAAATACTATAATAAAAATCAGAGAAAAAAAACTTCCTGATCCTAAAAAAATAGGAAATTGTGGAAGCTTTTTTAAAAATCCCATCATTAGTAATTCTCAATTTATAAAACTGCAAAAAAAATTTCCTGAAATTATTTACTTTAAACTACCTGATAAAAAAATAAAAATTTCAGCTGGATGGTTGATTGAAAATATAGGCTTAAAAGGTTATAGAAAAGGAGATGCGGGAGTACATAAACAACAAGCCTTAGTGATTGTAAATTATGGAAGGGCTAATGGTCAAGAAATATTAAATCTTGCAAAGAGAATTCAAAAAAAAGTAATGGAAAATTATGAAATACAAATAGAGCCTGAAGTAAATATTTTATAAAAAATATTTTAATCAGCTAAAATTCTTGAATATTTTTTTTATCACAAAAAAAAATCTTACTATCATCAGATTTAGAAAAAACAATTCCTAAAACTAAAGATAGTAAGATTAAATAAAAACCTATTCCTATCATACTAAACATCTCGATTTTTATTTCAACCATTATCATCAAATATAATATTGATACAAAAAAAGGAAATAATATTATTGCAAAAACAATTCTGGCTAACCTGAAATAGTTTAAGTATATTAAATGAAATAAAATAACTGCAACTAAAGGCAAAATCAAAATAAAATACAACTTTGTTACTTTCGCTAATTCAAAAATATTTATTGAATAACTTGATAACGGAAGAAAACAAGATATAAACATAATTAAGACCGCAATAAATGAAATAATCTTGTTCTTCGGATATTTAGACATAAAAATATTTATCTTCTTGTATTTCTTGCAATATCTGCCAATGAAACTATTAATTCAGCTGCCCATCTAAAAAACACTAAAATTAAAAATGCAGTAATTGGGAAATAAATCACGTCTACTATAGCAGAACCCATTCCCTCAAAACCAAGTAGACTAGTAAATGAGGATGCATCATCAAAAATAAGTGCTAAAACAGAAAAAACTGTTCCTATTACAGCCCAAAATACAGCTAAAATTTCACCAAAAGTAGAAACAACATTTGCTGCTATTGAAGTTGCAACATATCCTCTACTCCTATCTAATCCTTGAAACTGATTTTTTCTATTAAATAATATTTGAAAACTAACCCAACAACAAAAAGTAAATGCAGCAAAAAATACAATAGCTAATAAAACATATTTAAATGGAGCATCAAATATATTATTATCGAATCCTTCATATAAAACATAAAATGGCAAACACAAAAATATTATTGCCACTGCCGAATAAATCAGTCCAGTAAACTTAGTAAAAATAGTACCGTCGTCAATAGATTTTGTAAAAGGATTACTAAATGTAAAAAACACACTTCCTTGATTGACTGATGCAGCTTTACTCATAAATTGATCTTTATATTGATCAGCTTTTTCTTTTAAATCTTCCATAATTTATATTTTTTTATTGTTATTAAAAACAATAATACAAAAAAATAATAGTTATTTTTTTATTACAACAATTATTTAAATTAGTGTAATTTAAAAATTATCAACAATTGTATTAAAAAGCTCACTTGGCCTCATGACTTTAGTTAGTAGTTGTTTATTAGGGAAATAATAACCATCTATATTTTGCTTAAATCCCTGACTAACATTTAATTCTTTAATAATATCTATTTTATTTTTATGTAAATGTTGGAACAAATTAGAAAAAATGATTTTTAATGATTTATCTGAATTTTGTTTTGATAATTCTTCTGCCCAATACATTGCCAAATAAAAATGAGAAACTCTATTATCAATTTCACCAACTTTTCTTTTGGGAGATTTTCCATTTTTTAGAATTTTTTCAATTGCAGAATCTAATGCTAAAGAAAATATTTTTGCTTTTTTATTATTATGAACTTCTGCAAAATGTTCTAAAGATACAACTAAAGCCATAAATTCACCTAGGGAGTCCCATCTTAAATGACCTTCCGCAATTAACTGTTGTACGTGCCTTGGTGCTGATCCCCCAGCACCTGTTTCGAATAAACCACCTCCATTCATTAAGGGTACAATAGATAACATTTTAGCAGATGTTCCTAATTCTATAATTGGAAATAAATCTGTCAAATAATCTCTTAACACATTACCGGTAACAGAAATAGTATTCATACCATCACTAACTCTCTCAAGTGTATATTGACAGGCCTCATAAGGAGATAATATTTTTATTTCAAGAGATTTTAAATCGTAATCCATTAAATATTTTTTGACCTTCTTGATGATTTGCGCATCATGTGCTCTATTTTCATCTAACCAAAAAACCGCAGGCCAACCGGTTGCTTTTACTCTATTTACTGCTAACTTAACCCAATCTTTAATTGCATTATCTTTTGTCGAACACATTCTCCAAATATCTCCTTTGCGGACTTTATGTTCAAAAACTAAATTATAATTTTGATCATGAACTCTTACTGTTCCTGGCTTTGTGATTTCAAATGTTTTGTCATGTGAACCATACTCTTCTGCCTTTTGAGCCATTAAACCAACATTAGAAACTGTACCCATAGTTGATGGATTAAATGCTCCATTTTTTTTACAAAAATCTATTACAGCAGAATATACGGATGCATAGGAGCTATCTGGAATAATAGCTTTAGTATCTTTTAGTTCACCATTTTTATCCCACATTTTTCCAGAATTTCTAATCATCGCAGGCATAGAAGCATCTATAATTACATCTGAAGGAACATGAAGATTTGTAATACCTTTGTCCGAATCTACCATAGCTAGACTAGGTCCATTTGATAAAATATAATTTATATCTTGCTCTATTTCTTCTCGAGTACTTTTAGGTAAATTCTGAATTCTATTTATAAGATCACTAAAACCATTTTTAAAGTCGACACCTATTTCATTAAAAGTAGATGAATATTTATTTGTCAAATCTTTAAAGAAAACCGCTAAAACATGAGAAAAAATAATTGGATCAGAAACTTTCATCATAGTAGCTTTCAAATGCACTGATAATAAAATGTCACTATTCTTAGCACAATTTATTTCTTTGTTTAAAAAATCAATCAAATTATCTTTAGACATAATAGAAACATCTAAAATTTCATCAGAAGAAATCATTATATTTTCTTTAAGTAAAGTACAAGAACCATCATTAGCATCAAGGGTAATTTTTAGCTCAGAATCATTTTTAATCAAACATGACTTTTCATTGTGAAAAAAATCACCATTTTTCATTGTAGCAACATGTGTTTTTGAATCAGAAGACCAGTTACCCATATAATGTGGGTTTAGTTTAGCATATTGTTTTACTGAATTTGGAGCTCTTCTATCAGAGTTACCTTCTCGTAAAACAGGATTAACTGCGGAACCTTTAACTTTATTATATCTAGCTTGAACTTGAGAATCTAATTCATTTTGAGGCTCATCTGGATACTCTGGCAAATTAAATCCTTTTGATCTTAATTCTTTAATAGTTGACTTCAATTGCGGCACTGATGCAGAAATATTTGGAAGTTTAATAATATTAGCGTTAGATGAATTCACTAATTTTGAAAGTTCTTCAAGATCATTTGTGATTTTTTGGTCTTCTTTCAAATAATCAGGAAAAGCTGACAAAACTCGTGCAGCTAAAGAAATATCACTAATCTCAATACTTATGTCTGCTTTTGAAACAAATGCTTTAATAACTGGCAACAACGAATAAGTAGCTAACATTGGGGCTTCATCTGTTATTGTGTAAACTATTGAATTTGATTTATTTAACATATTATTTAATTAAATTAATATCCGAAAATTTTCTTTAAAGATAAATGTTCAATACGACCATATCGCTTTAAAATATTTAAATCTATATTTTCTAAAGAACCGAGCACTAAAATACTTCTATTTTTATTACTAATGTTTAATTTATGAAATTTTTGTAAATCAAACATGTCAATTTGATCGATAGATGAATATATATCTCTTCTTATATCATAATTAATATTTAACTTATTTAATTTTTCATAGTGTTTAATTAAAGAAAATCTTGTAATCCTTTCGCTTCTAATTTTTTGCTTTACTGCTTCTTTAGAATTTTCTAATTTTTTTTCAAAACAAGGCATATTATCAAGTAATGAATATATTGAAGAAAGAGCTTCTGATAATTTATCATTTTGAGTGCCTAAATAACTTACAAAATAATGAAAATTATCAATTCTTTCTGGTAATAGGAAAGAGGCATATACTGAATATGCTAAAGCTTTAGATTCACGTAAATCTTGAAAAATAATTGAATTCATGCCTTCACTAAAATATTCATTATGCAATTTAATTAAAGGTTGTTTTGAAATATTAAATTTAAAGCCCCTGGAAAGCACTATAACTTCAGCTTGTTTCATATTATAATCTACAAAATACACAATTTTATCTTTTATATTTTTTTCTTTAAATATTTTCCTTTTCCGAAATGACAAAAAATTATCACTGGTATCATGAATTTCTCTTAATTTAGCTGATATTATATGACTTTTTTCAGGCCCATAATAATATATTTTATGATTATATTTAATTAGCTTTCTTAAAGAAGTGATTAGCTCTTTCGATTTAATATTCTTCAGTTCATTATTAGTTAATACATTTGTAAATGAAGAATTTGAACCATACTTTGCATAATTAACCATAGCTTTCCAAAGAATAACTTCTTTGTCTAATTTATCATCAGATCTTTTCTTCAGAGTATTCAATTTTAAATTAGATAAAACATCTTCGTCTTCGATAATATTAGTTAGTAATTGCTCAAGAAACAACACTGATGATTGAAAATTATTAGACAAACCTGATAACTTAATTTCAACTTTATCTGCTAAACATTTTACATTAATTTCACATCCTAGTTTATATAAAAATTGTGCCTTTTCTTTTAAAGAAACATTTTTTGTCCCTAATAACATAAAATAATCTAAAGCAAAAGGCAAATTTTTATCATCATCTTTTCCCACATCATAAACATAGCTTAAAATAAATCTTTTGTTATCAATATTCTTTTTATATACTAATGGGATTTTCCCAACAAAATCATGAGTTAAATCTTTGTTAAAATTTAAAAATACTGGATTAATATTTTTTACTTTTTCTGAAATTAAAGAATTAAAATATAAAGACTGAATATTTGGATTAATACAAAATGATGATACATGTTTTGTAAAAACTGATGTTGATTTTTTTTCATCTTTATATTTTTTATGTACAACAACATAATTATCTTTATACTTTGAATTAACAAAATCAATTACATCCTTCTTTTTTATACTCTCAATTCTTTTAATTTGATTACCATAATCTTTCCATGAAATACCTAGAGTAAATGCATCAACAAAATCACTCACAAGACCACTATTATCTTCATATTTTTTAATCTGATTTAATTTAAAATCCAATACAATTGCATCAAGCAACCAGTCATCAAAATTCCCTTTTTTAATTTCATTTATTTGTTCTAGTAATAATGTCTTTACATTATTTAAAGATTGGTTTTTTTTTGCTCTTGCATAAATAGTGTGAACTGAATAATCTTTAAGTACATATGGAAAACTTCCCGCTTCAATTAACTTTTGTTTTTGATTTAAATTCAAATCAATTAAACCAGCACATGTATTGGAAAGTATCATATCAACCATATAAATCATTAAAGAATCATAAGTATTAGCCCCATCTAATCTAAATGCTAAATAAAGTCTTTCAAATTGAGGGCCAAATACAGTATTCTTAACAGGTTTTAAGATTGGCTTTTCATCTATTACATTAAAGCTTGGAAGTTTTTTTCTCTTTAAATCTCCCCAATATTGATTTATTAAATTAAATGTTTTATCATAATTCAAATCACCAGATAAACAAATAGCCATATTATTTGGGACATAATATTTTTTAAAAAATTTATAAAGCTCATTTAGTGAAGGATTTTTTAAGTCTTCTATAGAACCAAGAATTGTTTGTTGACCATATTGATGTTTAGGAAAAAGACCTTCGAATAAAGACTCAAATAGCTTATTACTATCACTATCTAGCGATCTGTTTTTTTCCTCATAGATTGATTCAAGTTCTGTACTAAAAAGTCTAAAAACTGGAAATCTAAATCTATCTGATTCTAATTTAATCCATTTTTCAAGTTGGTTAGAAGGAATATCATTAATATAGACAGTTCTTTCAAAGGATGTGTAAGCATTTGTATTTTTTGCACCTATTGCTGATAGCATTTTGTCATATTCATTAGGAATTGCAAGTTTTGCAGCATCTAATGATATATCGTTGATTTTTTGCCATATTTTGTTCTTTTTTTTTATGTCAATAGATGATAACAATCTATGTTTATCATAAAGAATTTCAATTTTTTTTAATAGTTTTTTTTCCTCAGAATAATTGGTAGTCCCATACAAGGTTGTCCCTTTAAATAACATATGTTCTACACAATGAGCTAAACCAGTTAAGCCTTTAGGATCATGCTTGCTACCTACACAAACAGCAATATTAGTATGTATTCTAGGCTCATTGATATTTCTTGATAAAAAAACCTTTAAGCCGTTATCTAAAGTATATAATTTAGTATTTATTGGGTCTTTTATTTGATTATCAAATTTTATCATTATACTACTTTAAAAAATAATAATTTTATATTGTATAGCTAGAAATCAGTATCTAAAGATAATTTCCTTTTTAAAACCTCTAAATGTTTATTTGATTCTACCATCTTATTGAATTTGTCTTTATTGGTGTAAGGATTCTTCTGCTGCAAATTCTTTGATATCGCAGTAGTAATTTCAATATTTTTATTTTTTAGATTTTTTCTTAAATAATCTAAAATAACATGTTTTTCTTCTAAAATCATTTCTAACTGAGCCGAATTGCTTAATAGTAAATGAATAATATTGTCTGGTAATAGTTTAGGAGCATGAATTTCTAGAGCAAGTGAAATATTTGACTTTCCACTTACTTTAAAATATTCAATTAATTTAATCCATATATCTCGCATTTCTAATTCTGTAAAATCTGAATCTTCTAAAACTTGTTCTTTTTCTTGATTTTTTTCTGAATTATCATTATTTTGTTGATTAGAATTAATTAAAATAGTTGATGGTTTTTTTCTCACATCGAGATTAATATTGACCTTTGCGATGTTTGCCTGTTTATCTAAAACACTGTCTTCTTTTTTAACTATTTTTTGTGTGTCTTTTTCATCTTCAACTTCTTCATTTAATACTTTTTTATTGTTAATTGATGTTTTTTTTTTATCAGAAATTTCATTTAAAGAAGACATTTTCAACAACATTAACTCAACTAATAATCTTTGATCACTAGATTTATTATAGTTAATATCTGCATCATTACTAATATTTAAACTTGTTAGTAAAAAATTAATACTAAATTCTTGAGAATGACTTAGATATCTTTGCTGTAAATCCGCACCCATCTCTAATAACATCACTGTTTTGGTATCTTTTGCAACTAATAAATCTCTAAAATGCTTTGCCAAGCCAATAATAAAATCCTGACTATCATATCCATTTTCAAGAATTTCATTAAAAATACTTAATACTTCAAAAAAATCTTGTATTAACAACTTTTCTGTTATTTTAAAATAATAATCATAGTCTAGTATATTTAATAACTTAACAACTCTTTTATACAAAAGTGATCTTTCAGACCAATTACACAGTCTATCAAATAATGACAATGAATCACGCATAGCTCCATCAGATTTTTGAGCAATTAATCTTAAAGATTCTTCATCAACTTCTATTTTTTCTTCTTTAGCAACAAAATTTAAATACTCAACAATATCATCATCTCCTATTCTTTTAAAATCAAAAATCTGACATCTTGATAAAATTGTTGGAATAATTTTATGTTTTTCTGTAGTTGCTAATATAAATTTCGCATGTGCAGGTGGCTCTTCCAAAGTCTTTAAAAAAGCATTAAATGCAGACTGAGATAACATATGCACTTCATCTATAATATATACTTTATATTTACCCACTTGAGGAGGAATTCTAACTTGGTCTGTTAAATTTCTTATATCTTCAACAGAATTATTGGATGCTGCATCAAGTTCAAATATATTGAATGAAAAATCTACTAAATCAGCATTATTATTAAATTTATTAATTTCTTTTGCGAAAATACGTGCACAAGTTGTTTTACCTACTCCTCTAGGACCACAAAACAAATAAGACTGCGCTAATTGATTAGATTCAATTGATTTTTGAAGAATTGAAGTAATTGACGTTTGTCCTACAACAGTATCAAAAGAGTTAGGTCTATATTTTCTTGCAGAAACAATAAAATTACTCATATAATTATTAAAAAAAGTTACATCGACAAAGCTAATTATTAATTATAAAAAACACCTAAATTAATATGTCAAATTAAAAAAAACAAGTATTTATGAATAGATTGAATGTTTTTATTAAATTTGCGGCCCATAAAATTATTAACTTTAAGATAAGTAACATGAACAATTACGAAACTGTTTTCATAATGAATCCCGTTTTATCTGAAGATCAGATAAAGGAAACAGTAAATAAGTTTGTTTCTTTTATTAAGACACATAAGGGTACTGTTAACCACGAAGAAAACTGGGGTTTAAAAAAACTAAAATATACCATTCAAAAGAAAAAAACTGGATTCTATTATCTATTAGATTTTGTATCTGAAGGAAAATTAATAAATAACTTAGAAGTTGAATTCAAAAGAGATGAAAGAGTTATAAGATGGCAAACTATTAAACTAGATAAGTTTGCGCTAGAATACTCTATAAAAAGAAGAAACAAATTAAGTAATAACAAAAAAGCATAAAATAAATGGCTACTACTGATGTAAAGTATTTAAACCCAGTTGATATTGAAATTAAAAATAATAACAAGTATTGTCGTTTTAAGAAAATGGGTATTAAATATATTGATTATAAAGATGCTGATTTTTTAATGAGATTTCTTAATGATCAAGGTAAAATTTTGCCAAGAAGAATAACTGGTAATTCTTTAAAATTTCAAAGAAAATTAGCTATTGCTGTTAAAAGAGCTAGACAAATTGCTATACTTCCTTACGTAGCTGACAATTTAAAATAAACTTATGGAAATCATACTAACACAAGATGTAGAAAAACTAGGATTTTGTAATGAAATTATATCTGTTAAAAATGGATACGCTCGTAATTTTCTATTTCCAAAAGGCATGGCTATTTTAGCTACAGAATCTGCAAAAAAATCATTACAAGAGAAATTAAAACAACAAGCAAAAAAAGAAGAGGAAGAAATTAAAGAAGCAAACAAAATTGTTGATAAATTATCAAGTTTAAAAGTTGTAATTAAAGCTAATGTATCTGAAGATGGAAATAAACTTTTTGGATCTATTAAAGTGTCACAGTTTACTGAAGCTATATCAAAAGATGGTATCGAAATAAATGCAAAATTTGTTAAACTACCAAAAATTAAAACACTAGGAGATTACGAAGCAGAAATTAGGATAAACAGGTCAGTAAGTACTACTATCCCATTCAAGGTTTTAGCTAAGTAATTTTTTATTATAGTGTTTATTGATTCTAATTTTTTAAAATCATAATTATTATAATTTATTCTTTTATTAAATTGTTTATTTTTGTAGACAATGGATAATAATCATATGATATATAATAATTACCTAATAGAAATTGAGAAGAGAAAAAAAGAAAACCTAAATCCAAAACCTATAGAAGATTCAGGTCTACTGAAAGTAATTATTAATCAAATAATTGATAAAAATCACCCACATAGAAAAGAATCCATAAACTTTTTTATCTATAATGTTTTACCTGGAACTACAAGTGCTGCTCAAACGAAAGCTGAATTTTTAAAAGATATTATTCTAAAAAAATATGTTATTGAAGAAATATCGGTCGACTTTGCTTTTGAGTTACTTTCTCATATGAAAGGAGGCCCTTCAATTGAAAAACTTTTAGACTTGGTATTAGGTGATGAAATTAACATTGCAAAAAAAGCAGCAAACATTCTAAAAAAACAAGTCTTTTTATATGAAGATGATACAAATCGTCTAAAAAAAGCATATAAAAATAACAATCCAATTGCAAAAGAAATTCTTATAAGCTATGCTAATGCGGAATTCTTCACTTTACTACCTGAAATTGATGAAAAAATAGAGGTTGTAACTTATGTTGCTGGAATTGGTGATATTTCAACTGACTTACTTTCTCCAGGAAGTGATGCTCACTCAAGATCAGACAGAGAACTGCATGGGAAATCTATGTTTGAGCATAATTCTAAGCAACAACAAAATCTTGTTGATTTACAAAAAAAACATCCAAATAAAAGAATAATGTTAATTGCAGAAAAAGGAACAATGGGAGTTGGTTCTTCAAGAATGTCAGGAGTAAATAACGTAGCATTATGGATTGGAAAAAAAGCAAGCCCATATGTTCCATTCGTTAATATTGCACCAATAGTTGCAGGAACTAATGGTATATCTCCAATATTCCTTACTACAGTAAGTGTAACAGGAGGTATTGGTATTGATTTAAAAAATTGGAAAAAACAAAAAAAAGAAAATGGTGAAAACATTTTAGATAATGAAGGAAATCCAGTTCTAGAAGAAATTTATTCTGTTAAAACAGGTACTGTTTTAACAATCAATACTAAAACTAAAAAATTACTTAATGGTGAAAAAGAACTTTGTGATATTTCTAATTCATTCACTAATCAAAAAATAGAGTTTATGAGAGCAGGAGGGTCATATGCAGTAGTTTTTGGTAAAAAGCTACAAGCACTTGCCTCACAAATATTAGATATTGATGTTAAACCAGTATTTGCAACATCTAAAGAGATTTCTCATGAAAACCAAGGATTAACTGCCGTAGAAAAAATTTTTAACAAAAATGCTGTTGGAGTTAAAAAAGGCAAGATATTACATGCTGGTTCAGACGTTAAAGTCAAAGTTAATATTGTTGGCTCTCAAGATACTACGGGCTTAATGACAACACAAGAGCTTGAAGCTATGGCTGCTACTAAAATTGCACCTACTATTGACGGGGCATATCAATCAGGCTGCCATACAGCATCAGTTTGGGATATTAAAGCACAAAATAATATACCAAAACTTATGAAGTTTATGAGGGATTTTGGTTTAATTACTGCGAGACATCCAGAAGGGAAATATCATGCAATGACTGATGTGATTCATAAAGTGCTTAACGATTTAACCATTGATGATTGGTCTATCATAATTGGAGGCGACTCACACACAAGAATGTCTAAAGGAGTTGCATTTGGAGCTGATTCTGGAACAGTTGCATTAGCTTTAGCTACGGGTGAGGCATCAATGCCTATTCCAGAATCTGTAAAAGTTACATTTAAAGGAAAAATGCGAGATTACATGGACTTTAGAGATGTTGTTCACGCTACACAATCTCAAATGCTAGAAAGATTCGATGGTGAAAATGTTTTTCAAGGAAGAATAATTGAAGTACATATTGGAACACTTCCTTCTGACCAAGCCTTTACATTTACTGACTGGACTGCAGAGATGAAAGCAAAAGCTTCTATATGTATATCTGAAGATAAAATCCTTATTGATTCTTTAGAAATTGCAAAAAATAGAATCCAAAACATGATCAACAAAGGAATGGATAACAGCAAAAAAGTTTTACAAGGTTTAATAAATAAAGCAAATAATAGAATTTCAGAAATTCGAAGTGGAAAAAAGGGAGCCTTACAACCAGATTATAATGCAAAGTATTTTGCTGAATTTGAAGTTGACTTAGATATGATTGCTCAACCAATGATTGCTGATCCTGATGTAAATAATGAAGATATTTCTAAAAGATATACTCATGACACAATAAGGCCTTTATCTTATTATGAAGGGAATAAAAAAGTAGACCTTGGTTTTGTAGGATCATGCATGGTTCATAAAGGAGACTTGAAAATAGTTGCACAAATGTTAAGAAATTTAGAGGAAAAAGACGGAGAAGTTAAATTTAATGCTCCATTAGTTGTAACAGCACCAACTTATAACATAATTGATGAATTAAAAAATGAGGGTGATTGGAAAATTTTACAAAAATATTCTGGATTTGAATTTGATGATAAAAAACCCAAAAATACAGCTAGAACAGAATATGAAAATATGATGTATTTAGAACGACCAGGCTGTAATCTTTGTATGGGAAATCAAGAAAAAGCTGAAAAAGGTGATACGGTAATGGCAACTTCTACACGTTTATTTAAGGGACGTGTTGTAGCTGATGCAGATAGAAAAAAAGGTGAATCATTATTAGCATCTACACCTGTAGTTGTACTTTCAGCAATACTGGGAAGAATTCCAAATATGCAAGAATACGAAAATGCTATAATTGGAGTAAATCTAACGAAATTTGCTCCACCCAAAGAAAAAATGTGTGCATAAAATTGATAAACTTGTTAAATGATAATTCTTCTTAAAAGAAAATTGTTATTATTTAAAAGTTCTTCTATTTATTAGATTTTGTAGTTTTGTAATAATATGAGAATATTAATTTTCTTTGTTTTTCTGATTCCATTTTCCTTGATAGGACAAGCACCTGGTTGTCCGAATATACAAGTAGATGATGAAACAGTTAATTGTAATAATCCATGTGTAGATTTGGTAGCTGAATTTCTTCAAACTGGAGAAACATCTACATACTCTGTAAGCTCAATTCCATATAATCCACCTTATGCATTTACTGGAGGAACATCGGCATTTGTAGGAACAGATGATATTTTTTCAAATATTATTGCAATACCATTTGACTTTTGTTTTTACGGAAATACTTATAATCAGCTAGTCATAGGAGCAAATGGAGTAATATCATTTGATATTAGTTTAGCAAACATGACATGTAACTGGCAGTTTTCTGCTAGCATACCATCTTCACCAACAATAGGTGGTCCTTATCAAAATGCAATTCACGGTGCATATCATGATATTGACCCATCTGTTACCGGTGATATTAATTATGCTGTTCTTGGAAATGCCCCTTGTAGAACTTTTGTTGTTAATTTCAGTAACACAGCACATTATAATTGCAATAACTTACTTACAACACAACAAATTGTAATATATGAAACAACTAACGCAATTGAAGTATATATAAATGATAAACCAACATGTGCAACATGGAATTCAGGAAATGCTTTAATTGGTATCCAAAATATTGGAGCCACTCAAGGAGTTTTTCCTGCAAACAGAAACACTGGGCCATGGAATACAAGTCAGGAAGCCTGGCGTTTTACCCCAGATGGTAATCCAAACTATACTGTCGAATGGTTTGATAATAATGGGGTTTCACAGGGTTTTGGAGACACATTATTAAATGTATGCACACAAATTCAAGATAATTTTACTGCTGAAATTACATACACAAATTGTAACGGAAATACAGTAACAGAATCTGCAACTAATACAATTTTTATTGATAATACCACTGGCCAAATAGTATCTCTTGGGCTCTTAGATACTATAAAAAGCTGTACATCAGATGTAGTTATTAATGCAGATCTTAATTTAGATTCTTATATTTGGAGTAATGGAGAAACTAACTCATCCATAATTGTCAATCAATCTGGAAATTATATACTAGAAGCAACACAGGGTTGGTGTGAAGGAGATGACACAGTTTATGTTTCAATAGTAAATGCCGATATAATTGAGAGTAATACAACTATATGTGAAACAGATGAAATTACATTAAATATAACTGAGCCTAATACAATAATTAATTGGTCTACAGGTCAAAATTCAACTAGTATAACAGTATCTCCTACCACTAGCACTGAATTTTCAGTAGTAATAAGTGATGGCATTACAAGTTGTAAAGACAGTATTCAAATAGATGTAAATCCACTTCCTACTGTAAATATTAGTGGAACTAATGAAATATGCTTTGGTGACTCTACATTAATAACACTAGAAATGAACGGGAATCCTACATATAATGTGGATTTAAATGGCACTATTCAAGCTTTTAATAATAATATTGAAAGTTTTATGGTTAGCCCAACAGTTAATACAACTTATTACATTTCCTCAATCAGTGATATTAATTGTCAAAATGATACAAATAAAATTCATAATTTAAATGTTAATCCCCTTCCAAATCCAATTATACAACCATCTTCTTATGAACTTTACTCATCAGAAACAGTTGAGTTAAACGTTGGAAATTATCAAAACATCTCATGGTTTAATTTTAACGACTCTTCTTTATTATCTCAAAATGAAATATTGATAGCTGATAGTACTCTTACAACATATGTAATTGTAGAGGATTTTAATAATTGTTCTGCTATTTCAGAAAATGCATATATCAGTTTTATACCTAGAGTTATATTACATATACCTAATACGTTTACGCCTAATGGTGACGAACATAATGAATTATTTGTGATTCAAGGAAGTGAAATACAAAGTTTCAGCATAGTAATTGTTAATTCTTGGGGAGAGAAAGTGTTTAGTTCATTAGAAATTAACAAATATTGGGATGGATATTTTAAAGGCAAATTAGTACCTCAAGGAACTTACTCTTATCAAATAGATATTATTGGTAATGACAAAAGGCCATTTAGTAAAACTGGCATAGTTAATGTGCTTTATTAGTGGCTTTTATAATCAGGAACATTTTCTAATAAATTTATTGTTAAATTTTTGTAATTAACTTCACAACAAAAATGTAAATGTCCATTAGTTAACAATAAATACTTAACACATAGTTTTGAGTTGTATTTTGCAACTTGATATAATGTGTCTTTTGAAAGATTTATATTTGGAGATTTACATTCAATAATCATAAATGGCTCTGCTAAATTATTATAAATAACAATATCTGCTCTAACACTTATTCTGTTATATTTTATAACTTTTTCAATAGCCATCAATCCATAAGGGTATTGTTTATACTTATGTAAATAATGTATACAATGTTGCCTTACCCACTCTTCTGGTGTAAGTTTTACGTACTTATTTCTAACAACATCAAAAACTTCCGATATACCATTAACTAATTTAGTTTTAAGCTTTATATTTGGAAAGTTAAGTTTAGAAAATCTCATCAAGCAAATTAAATGAATTATAAGGATATTTTAGCAGATATTACAGATAAAAAAACTAGTCCAATTTATTTTTTAGTTGGCGAAGAACCTTATTATATTGACAAACTTTGTAATGAATTTAGTAATAAATTAATTAAAAAAGAAGAAAGAGACTTTAATCAAGTAGTTTTTTACGGTAAAGACACAAATATTGAAGAAATCATTTTAGAATGTAAACAATTTCCTTTTGGTGCTGAAAAAAGGCTTGTGATAATTAAAGAAGCGCAATCATTAAAAAATATAGAATTACTTGATTCTTATTTTGATAACCCACAACTAACTACTGTTTTAGTAATTGCATACAAGAAAAAATCTATAGACAAAAGAAAAAAATTTGGCAAAAACCTTAATAAAAAAACTATTGTATTTGAAAGTTCAAAAATTTATGATAACCAAATACCAACATGGATACTAAATTATTTAAACAAAAAAGAGTTTAAAATAGAAAATAATGCAATTGCAATACTTACAGAACACATTGGAGCTAACTTATCAAAAATAGCAAATGAGCTTGAAAAATTGATGCTTGTAGTTCCCAAAAATAAAAAAATTTCTAATCAAGATATAGAATTACATATAGGAATTAGTAAAGATTTTAACATTTTTGAACTACAAAATGAAATTGGAAAAAGAAATATCTATAAAACAAATCAAATCATCCAATTTTTCTCAAAAAACACAAAAAATTATCATATAGTTAGCATTATTGGAAGTCTATTTTCATTTTTTCAAAAACTATTAACATATCACTTTACAGAAAACAAAAGTAAATCTAACATAGCTAGTGTTTTACAAATCAATCCATACTTTATTAATCAATATGAAAAAGGTGCAAATAATTATAGCAAAAAACAAATTTTTAAAATAATTGAATATCTTAAAGAATATGATTTAAAAAGTAAAGGGGTTATGAACAAATCCTTTACTCAAAATCATCTTCTACAAGAGCTTATTTTCAAAATTTTACACGCATAAAACATTTTTGTTTATTTATATTTGCAAGCTACTTCACTATATGAAAAAACTATTAACAATTTCTTTAATTTTTATTTGCTCAAATATTTTTGCTCAAACTGGAAATATAAGGGGCTTTGTATACGATAAAGAAAGTGGAGAGCCAATAATGTTCTGCAATGTTTTTTTAAAAGGAACATCAATTGGAGCTGCCACCGATGTTAATGGAATGTATAATATTTCAAAAGTTCAGTCCGGAGAATATACAATTATAGCTTCCTATTTAGGTTATGACTCTTCTAAAGTTAATATAACTTTGAAAAATGGACAAATCCTAAGTCAAAATTTAGAGTTAAAAGAATCAAGTGTAAAACTTGATGAAATAAAAATATCTGCTGAAAGAGAAGAAATGAAAACCGAAGTAAAGGTGGCCACAATTAAAATAAGTAAAAAAGATTTAGAAATGGTTCCCACAATTGGAGGGGAACCCGACTTAGCTCAATACATGCAAGTAATACCAGGAGTAGTATTTACAGGAGATCAAGGTGGACAACTCTATATTAGAGGAGGTTCTCCCATACAAAACAAAGTATTATTAGATGGTATGATTATATATAGTCCTTTTCATTCAATTGGTTTATTTTCTGTTTTTGACTCTGATATAATTAGAAATACTGATGTATATACTGGAGGATTTAATGCCGAATATGGTGGAAGAATTTCTTCAATTATGGATATTAAAACAATTGACGGAAATAAAAAAGAATTTGGCGGAAAAATCACTGCTAATACATTTGGAGCAAAATTATTAGCCCAAGGTCCTGTTTTAAAATCTGGTAATACATCATTTGTTTTTTCAGGTAAAACTTCATATTTAGACAAAAGCTCTGATTTATTTTATAAATATCCAATTTTATATTTTGATAAAAAAGGCCTACCGTATTCATATACAGATGTTTATGGAAAAATATCAACAAATGGTAAAAATGGATCAAAAATTAGTCTTTTTGGGTTTAACTTTTTAGATAATGTAGATTATGAAGTTTCAAAATTAAACTGGCAATCTAAAGGAATAGGATCAGAATTTATTTTAATTCCAACTGGTTCTCCCGTTTTAATTGAAGGAAACTTTGCATGGTCTTCATATAACATATCACTTGATGAACAGCAATCTCCGTTAAGAAAAAGTGGTATTCAAGGATTTAATATGGGATTTGACTTTTCATATTTTCTACCCAAAGGAAAATTAAAATACGGATTTGACATTCACGGATTTTCAACAGAATTTCGAACTTATAACTCTGTTAATTCTCCAATAGAACAAAATGAAAACACTTCAGAATTTTCTGCATATTTAAATTATCAGTACACCAGCACAAGATTTATTATTGAACCCGGAATTAGAATTCAAAAATATACATTAGGACTGTCTCCTGAACCAAGATTAGGAATTAAATATAATCTTTCTGATAAAATTAGACTGAAATTGGCAACAGGTTTATATTCTCAAAATATTCTAAGTACCACATCTGATCAAGACGTTGTAAATTTATTTACGGGAATTATATCATCTCCTGAAGAAATTCCAGATAGAGAAGACGGAAGTGTATATAAACATAAATTTCAAAAAGCTCAACATTTAATAGCGGGCTTAGAATATGATATAAGTTATAATATTGATTTTCAACTTGAAGGTTACATTAAAGATTTTACACAAATAACAAATATTAATAGAAATATGACGTCAAATTTAGATGACGAGTTTATTATTGAAAGTGGTATTGCTAAAGGAATTGATGCTCTTGTAAAATATAAAAATAAAAATCTTTATTTATGGGTTGTTTATTCTTTGAGTCATATTACAAGAAATGATGGCATAATTACTTACTCACCTCATTTCGACAGGAGACATAATGTGAATCTTGTATCTTCATATAAGTTTGGCAAAAATGAAAGTTGGAAAATAGATATTCGTTGGAATCTTGGTTCAGGATTTCCATTTACACAAACCCAAGGTTTTTATGAAAATATAACGTTTTCAAATGGCATCAACACAGACTATACTTCATCAAATGGAGAGTTAGGTATTGAATATGCAAATTTAAATGAAGGAAGACTACCTTATTACCATAGATTAGATGGGTCAATTTCTAAAAACATTACATTAAATAACAAAACTAATATAGATATAACGGCCTCTATTACTAACGCTTACAATAGAGAAAATATATTTTATTTTAATAGAATAAAATATGAAAGAGTTAATCAACTTCCGATTATGCCAAGTTTAGGTGTTAGTATTACTTTTTAATTTAAATTAAATAATTGTTTTTGATTCCTAGTTTAATTGCTCACAAATATTATTTTTGCAGTAACAAAAGCGCACTGAAATTTGACGAATTCTCCTACAAAATATATATTTGTTACTGGTGGAGTAACATCTTCTCTTGGAAAAGGTATTGTTTCTGCATCTCTTGGTAAATTATTGGTAGAAAGAGGGCATTCAGTTACAATACAAAAATTAGACCCTTACATCAATGTTGACCCTGGAACAATGAATCCATATGAACATGGTGAATGCTATGTTACTGATGATGGAGCAGAAACAGATCTAGATCTTGGTCATTATGAAAGATTTTTGAATCACTCTACCTCACAAGCTAATAATGTTACAACTGGTAGAATTTATCAAACCGTTATCGAGAAGGAAAGAAAAGGGGATTACTTAGGGAAAACAGTTCAAATCATCCCCCATATTACAGATGAAATAAAAAGAAGAATACAAATTTTAGAAGAAAAAAAAGATTTTGATTTTATTATTACAGAAATAGGAGGAACAGTTGGAGATATTGAGGCTCTTCCATATATTGAGGCAGTTCGACAACTAAAATGGGAACTTGACAATAATGCCATATTTATTCACTTGACTCTTGTGCCATTTTTAGCTGCAGCTGCAGAATTAAAAACTAAGCCTACACAACATTCTGTTAAAACATTATTAGAAGCTGGAATTCAACCAGATATTTTAGTTTGTCGTACAGAGCATGCAATTAATGAGAAAATAAAACATAAAATTGCTAAATTTTGCAATGTTGAAAAAGATGCTGTAATTCAATCAATTGATGCTAAAACAATATATGAAGTGCCAATTTTGATGCAAAAAGAAGGTTTAGATAAAATAGTATTAAAAAAATTAAACACTAAATGCAATAAAACACCTAATCTTTTAAAGTGGAAAAAATTCCTAAATGGATTACAAAATCCAAAAAAAGAAATTACTATTGGCTTAGTTGGCAAATATGTTTCTTTACAAGATGCATATAAGTCAATATCTGAATCAATAATTCATGCTGGAGCTAAAAAATGTTGTAAAATAAATGTCGAGTGGATTGATTCAGAAGGAGTAAGTATGAAAAATTTATCTGATAAATTAAATCATCTAAATGGTTTGATTGTTGCACCAGGATTTGGAGACAGAGGAATTGATGGTAAAATATTAGCGATAAAATTTGTTAGAGAAAATAATATTCCATTTCTAGGTATATGTTTAGGAATGCAAACTGCTGTGATTGAATTTTCCAGAAATGTAATTGGTTTAAAAAATGCAAATTCTACTGAAATGGATTCTAAAACCAAACACCCAGTAATTGATTTAATGAATGAACAGAAAGGATTAAAAAATAAAGGAGGAACAATGAGATTAGGAGCATATGAATGTAAACTAAAACTAAAGACTAATATTTACAATGCTTATAAAAAAACAAATATTTCAGAGCGACACAGACATCGATATGAATTTAATAATAGTTATTTAGAAAAACTAGAAAAAAATGGTCTAATTGCTAGTGGAATTAATCAAAAAAATAATTTAGTTGAAGCGGTAGAAATCCCGAATCACAAATGGTTTGTTGGAGTTCAATTTCATCCAGAATATAAAAGCACTGTGGACAAACCTCATCCACTTTTTTGCGGATTTGTTGAGGCATGTATAAATAACAAATAACTTTTCATAAAATGAAACATTATGATAAAAATTCTTTAATTGGCTTCTTATTGATGGCAATTATTTTGATTGTTTTTAACACTTTCTTTTTTAATAGCGAATCAACCAACACATCACAAAAACAACCAATTCAGGATAAAAACATTAATAGTAAAAGTCAAAATGAAAAAATAACATCAAATGATAATGATTTTACAAAAGATAAAAAATCACAAAATATAGATAGTAGTAATTTAATTGTTAAGACTAAAATTCATAATTCTTTTTTTTCAAATTCAATAGAAGGGGAGGAAACTTTTCACTCTTTAGAAAATGAAAAATTAAAAATTGTTATATCAAACAAAGGAGGAAGAATTGTTTCTGCTTTTTTAAAAGAATATCAAACATATAATCAAGAAAAGCTTGATTTATTTGTTCAAAATGCATCTAAGTTTAATTTACAATTTTTCGCAAATTATAAAGGTAAAATTAAAAATTATCAAACAAGCAATTTTTATTTTGATGCTGTTCATAATGAAAATGGTCTATCTATGCAACTTAAAGAAAATGACAGCACCTATATTGAGTTTTTTTATAAGTTGTCAAAGAATAATAAGTACTTGATTGACTTTGACATCAACATGCTGGGTATGAATGAAATTATCCCAAATGACAAAAACTTTTTATCTCTTGATTGGCAAATGAAAACACCAAATCTTGAAAAAAGTAAAAGCATGCAAGAACAAGGAACATGGCTATATTACCAAATCCAAGGAGATGATGATGTTGAATATGTTGGTCATGATGAAACAGAAGTCGAAGAAGATGATTTAATAAATTGGGTAGCATTAAAACAACAATTCTTTAGTGCAATTTTAATATCCAAAAATGGCTTTGATGTTGGTACAAAATTATCATCAAAAACAAATAATAATTTAGAAAGTGAAAAGGCAAATTTTATTCACGATTTTTCAGTAAACTTCAGATTAATATTTAACAATACAAGACAAGATAGATTAAGCTATCAATTTTATTTTGGCCCAAATGATTATAATGAATTAAAAAATTTAAAAAGCTTTTCAAAAAGTTATGAAGAAATTATTGATCTAGGGTACATTGGTATCGACACTTGGGTTAATAAAAAATTTATAATTCCTTTATTTTCATTTTTAAATAAAAATTTTGAAAGTTATGGATTTGGTCTAATTATATTTTTACTTACAATTATGATTAAACTAATCTTATCTCCATTAACATATAAATCTTACCTATCACAAGCAAAAATGAAGGTTCTTAAGCCAGAAATTGACAAGCTTAATGAAAAAAATAAAGGTAAAGACCCAATGAAAACACAACAAGCTACAATGAATCTTTACAAAAAAGCTGGTGTAAATCCTTTGGGTGGTTGTTTACCGATGCTTTTTCAATTTCCTATTCTCATTGCAATGTTTCGATTTTTCCCTTCTTCGATTGAATTAAGACAAAAAAGTTTCCTTTGGGCAGATGATCTTTCAGCATATGATTCTATACTAGAATTAGGTTTTAATATTCCATTTTATGGAGATCACGTAAGTTTATTTACACTTATGATGACTGTTTCAACTCTATTATATACTAGAATGAATTCATCTATGAGCTCTAGCCAAATGCCTCAAATGAAATGGATAATGTATTTAATGCCAATAATGTTTCTCGGTTTCTTTAATAATTATGCAGCTGGATTAACATACTATTACTTTTTAGCAAATATGTTTACAATGACTCAACAATTTTTCATGAAAAAATTTGTTGACGAAAAAGCAATTCTTGCTAAAATTGAAGAAAATAAAAAAAAGCCAGCTAAACCAAAATCAAGTTTTCAAAAAAAGTTAGAAGAAATACAAAGAAAACAAGAGCAAAAAATGAGAGCAAGACAAAAAAGAAAAAAATAAAAAATAGTTATATTTTACTTAAAAAAAGCTTCATTGCTTTTTGTTTATCATCATCTAAATTATAACAAATTCGATTTGTCAAATAATGGCTAGGATTAATATCTTTTGGGCACTTTATATTATTTAAAAAAGATTTTTTGTTTCGGTTCATTAATCCATAATTTAATGCCTTATTAAACGAATTAATAAAATCAAATGGCAATTTTTTATTTGCCACCCACAACGCAAAAACAAATGGTAAGTCAGTCATATTTTTCCATGCTAATGATAAGTCAAAAGAGAATTTATACTTACTAAATAAATCAAAAGCACGGTCTCCGATTACCAATACAGCTTCATTATTAATAATAGAGGACTCATTACCACAAACTAGCTGGCTAAACTTAGGGTCTATGTTCCAATATTCCTTAATAAGTAATTTTAATAACATAACAGATGTTCTAGATTGATAATCAAGATAAATATGTTCAATTTTTTCTATTGGCACATTTGAAAATAAACATACTGTATCTACTTTCCCATTAGCCCCAATACAAAAATCTGAAATAATATAGGGGGTTTTAAGTTCTGAAATAATTACTACAGGAATTAAAGATAAATCAACTTCATTATTAATTAGGAGATTAGCACATTCAGAGGGATAGTTTAAACTCAAATTAATATCAAAATTAAAATTATATTTTTCAATTCCATAAATAAAAGGAGATGTATTAAGATAAGAAACAGCAGAAATTTTTATCATTAAATAAAATATATTAAAAGATAATATCTATAATAGAAAATATAAATTGTTCGTAAAGTATAATAAGATTTTTAATACTGTAAAATTTTTAACTTTGTAAAGTTAATATAAAATAATATAATATGAATTTAACCCCTTTAACTGCAGTTGGTCCCATTGATGGAAGATACATAGAAAAAACATCAGAATTACAAAATTATTTCTCTGAATCTGCATTAATAAAGTATAGAATAAAGGTTGAAGTAGAATATTTTATTGCTTTATGTAATCTACCTATTAAACAACTAAAAAAATTTCCAGTAAACAAATTTTTTGATTTAAGAAAATTATACAAAGAATTTAAAATAGAGTATGCAGAAAAAATAAAAAATATTGAAAAAATCACTAATCATGATGTAAAAGCAGTTGAGTATTTCATAAAAGAAAAAATGGATGAATTAGATTTAAAAGAGTTTAAAGAGTTTATTCATTTTGGTCTAACATCACAAGATATAAATAATACAGCTGTACCAAATTCTATTAAAGATGCTATGGAAAAAGTTTTCACGCCATCTATAAAGATAATAATTCAAATGTTAAAAGAAAAAGCTGAAATATGGCAGGATTTACCTCTTTTAGCGCGAACTCATGGCCAAGCAGCTTCTCCAACAAGAATGGGAAAAGAGATTCAAGTTTTTGTCGAAAGATTAGAAAAGCAAATAAAATTATTAAATTTTATTCCTTATAACGCTAAATTTGGTGGTGCTACAGGAAATTTTAATGCACACCATATAGCTTACAGTAGTATTAATTGGAAAAAATTTGCTGATGATTTTATTAAAAATGTTTTTGCACTTGATCGACAGCAAAATACTACACAAATTGAGCATTATGATAATTTAGCTGCACTAATGCACAATATTTGTAGAATCAATACTATTTTAATTGATTTTTCTAGAGATATATGGACATATATTTCAATGGACTACTTTAAACAAAAGATTAAAAAAGGAGAAGTTGGATCTTCTGCTATGCCACATAAAGTCAATCCAATTGATTTTGAAAATGCTGAAGGTAACTTAGAAATGGCAAATGGTATTTTTGAAACTCTATCAAAGAAACTTCCCGTTTCAAGATTACAAAGAGATCTAACTGACAGTACTGTATTAAGAAATATTGGAGTGCCTTTTGCTCATACTATGATTGCATTAAATTCTCTTGAAAAGGGAATAAATAAGCTAATGATAAATGAACAAAAAATATTACTTGATTTAGAAAACAATTGGGCCATTGTTGCAGAGGCATTACAAACAATATTAAGAAGAGAGGGGTATCCTAACCCATATGAAGAATTAAAAAAACTGACACGAAAAAATTCAGTTATTAATGCTAAAAGTATTTCTGAATTTATAAATCAGCTTGAAATAAAAGAAAATATTAAAGAGGAACTTCAAAAGATTACCCCTCAAAATTATTTAGGAATAAAATAATTTAAAAAAACTAATCAAAATCTAATTTGTTTTTTTCTAAATAGTCATCCCAGTTCCATATAAAATGACGTAAAACATTTTTTAGTTCACTAATAAAAATTGGATTTGGTTTTTTCTTTTTTCTAAACAACTCTCCCTGAAAATTATTTATATCATACTTTTCAAATAGTGCGTAAACCATAGCTAAAATAGGTGACTCATGCTTAATTAATAATTCATTAAAATAATTTTCATAATTAAGAAATTTTTCAATTGCTAAATGATTAGCATCATTTTCTAAATCCTTATAAATTTCATCTAAAAATAATGCTCTTAAATGAACAACTTCATTATCCTCAAAATATCTGTTTAGTAAACTTAAATTTGCTAGAAAAACAACATCTTTAAACCACTCAATATCAGTATCTTTTAAATTGGGGCTTTTTTCTAAGTTATTATTATTATTTATAAAATCTTTAACTTCAATAAATCCTTCTAAAATTACATTTCTTAAAACACTTACAAAAATTGAAACAGTTGTTTTTGATTTTATTTTCTTTTTTTTAGAAAGTAGACCTAAAAATTTAAGCATCTTTTATATTTTACAATGTTTTATAGCTTCATGCATAATATTTTCACCAATTGCCAAACATGCTGTTGCTGCAGGTGAAGGTGCGCTTAAAACATGAATATTATTTCTCTTATTTATTATTTTAAAATCATCAACTATTTGCCCACTCTGCTCTAATGCAATTGCCCTAACACCACTTCTGGCTTTCTCAATATCGTTTATTCCCAATGAAGGAATCATTTTATTTAACTCATCCAAAAATAAAGATTTTGAGAATGCTCTTTGATATTCTTTTAAGCCAAATTTCCAATTATTTATAAACAATTTCATAGTTCCTATAAAACAAAGATCATTTAACGTATCTTTTAAATTAAAATCTGTTTTTTTGTAACCTTCTCTTTTAAAAGTAAATACAGCATTAGGGCCACACTCAATGTCCCCATTAGTCATTCTTGTTAAATGAATACCTAAAAAAGGAAAGGCAGGATTTGGCACTGGATAAACTAAATTTTTAACTTTAAATTTACAGTGGTCTTTAAGTTTAAAATAATCCCCTCTAAAGCTGACAATTTTCATAGTAAGCTTTATTTTATCTTTCTTTGCTAATCTGTCAGCAAAAAGTCCTCCACAAAAAATAATATTTCTAGCTTTAAAATTACCAATATTAGTTTTAATATTCTCTTCTTTGTAATCTAAAACCTCGCATGATAACTTAATACAACTATTATTATTTATACTCAAAATATCTTTTGCAAAATGTTTAGTTACTTTTTTATAATCTATTATTCCTGATTCTGGCACATGTAATGCGCTTAAGACATCAACATAGGGCTCAATTTCTTTTATTTGATTTGAATCTAATATATTTAAATTTGTTAAGCCATTTTTTTCTCCATTAATTTTAAGTTGTTTAAGGGTTTTTAATTCATTTAAATTATTTGCAACTACCAGTTTGCCACAAATATCATGTTCAATGTTATTTTTTTTGGCATAATCAATTAGCAGATTTCTTCCATGAACACAATTTTTAGCTTTCATACTTCCTGTTTTATAGTATAATCCAGAGTGAATTACACCAGAATTTCTTCCTGATTGGTGAAAGGCTAACTCATCTTCTTTTTCAAGAATTATTAAATTTAAACTAGGGAAATTAATTTGTAATTGATATGCTGTAGCTAATCCAACAATACCTCCTCCAACTATTGCTACGTCAAATTTCATATATAAAATTATTCTTTAAAAATAATTGATATTATTTAAAAAAATTAAAAATAGAGTTTCTATTTTTCCTTCCTAAAATATCAAAATATAAATTTTTAAAATCTTTTCTTCCAACTTCAGAAATGTATGTTGAATTTGTAAAAAAACCTTTTACATACTTAATACTACTTTCAATATAATCAACATAAACTAAATGAATATTTCCATTTTTAAAGGAAACATGAGGGAAAAACTTAGGTCCCATAGAAAAAGTATCTGTAAAAACTTCACCTCTACTTAGATTTGTAATACCATCTAAAGAATAACTTAAAAAACAATCTTGAGTTCCGTTTCTATTATCTTCCCAAACAATAAATATAGAATCTGAGTTGTTAGATATTTCTGGTAGTCTTTGTGTTATCGTTGGAATGTAGTCAATATTAATATTATAGCTATAATCTAACGTTGCTTGAGATACATTAGTCAAAACAATTTCATTATTTCCAGTTGCTCCACTTTTTTTCACTATCAACAGGGAGTCCCCATAAACAACACCATTAGTAGTTGATGCTGGACATGCATTTAAAATCCAATCAAAATCATCAATATCATTAACAAAATCAAATGAAACACCATTATTATTAGATTTAGCAATATGACTATTTCTTTTATTATTTTCATTATTTCTAAACAATAAGTATATATTTTCATCATTTACAATCAATGAACTTTTACAACATTCACATGGTTCGGAAGATGCGTTTATTGATGCTTCTACAGCTATATTAAATGTAGATCCATAATCATTGGATGTCCTTACCATTTGCTTAGGATTAGAAAAATTCAAACTATATTTCATGTAAGAAACAACTGGGTGTCCATACTTATTAATTGCGATATTTCCCATTCTACAAATCTGTTGAGGTGAATTTTCAGAAACTCTTATTGTATCAGAAAAAGATATACCTCCATCAAAAGAACGAATCATCATAATAGATGAATAATTTGTGGCAGATGAAGAGAAAACAATATAAACTGTATCTCCCTTTACAGCAATTTCAGGCCCATCTTGAGAAGAGGGGTTTACACCTATATTTGTAATATCATATGCAGAATCAAAATCGACTCCATTCCACCGAGCCATTTTTATTGTCTTTGGAACAGTATTGTTTCTAAAAATTATTACTGGATCATTATCATTAATTAATGCTACTCTTGGTCTACCATACCCATCACTACCACTACTAATTGTGATTTGATTTGTAAAGCTTAAATCTTGAGTATGCAAGAAAAATGAAATTAGAGTAAACGGTATTAATAAAAAGTATTTTTTCATAATATAATACAAAAGTACACTAATTGTTTACTAAATAACAAAATAGAAATTATTAATTGATGAAAGATTCTTCTTTAAATTGAATTTTATTAAATAATATAAATCCCAGAAAAAATAAAAAAATAACAACTAATAAAGCAATTTGTTGATTAAAAAAAGATGTAATAACACCAAAAAGTAAAGGTCCTATGAAAGAAGTTGCCTTTCCTGTTAGAGCATAAAATCCAAAAAATTCATTCATTTTGTTTTGTGGGGTCAACTGAGCCATTAAAGATCTACTACACGATTGATTTGGGCCAACCATTAAACCAAGTAAAATACCTGAAAACCAAAATAGTTCCTTAGGATAACTAGTCTCTGGTGCTATAAAAGCAATTAATGTTGCAGCTATTAAAACCACTAATGTTAGTCTAATGACTATTACAACACCTATTTTATCCTCAATTAATCCAAATACAAAAGATCCAATTCCAGCTGCAAGGTTTAGTATAATGGCTAAATACATTACTTCTTGATTTGTAAATCCTACAGTAGTACTAGCATAAACACCTCCAAGAGCAAAGATTGTAACCAATCCATCATTAAAAAAAAGTCTTGATATTAAAAATTGTGTTATAACTTTATATTGAGAAATTGTTTTAAATGTATTTTTTATAGTAGTAAATGAATTTAAAAAATGAGATTTTGAAAACTTCTTTCTTTTTTTATCTTTTAAAAATACAATAGTTGGAATAGAAAAAATAAAAAACCAAACACCAACTAAAATATTAATTTTTCTAATACCTAACGAATCTAAATCAAAAAGTACAAATGATAAAAATAATGCTAATAAACCTCCAATAAAACCTAAACCCCAGGCAAAACCCGAAATAGTTCCCTTGTTTTTTTTATCGGATAAATCAGGTAAATAAGAATTACAAAAAACTCCTGACAATTCAAAACAAATATTAGCAACAACAAACAAAGTAAGCGCAAAAAACACCTGACCATTTTGAGGAAAAAACAAAAACACAGAACATAAACAAGTAATCCAAGTAAATAGAGTTAAAAAAAACTTTCTGTATCCACCTGAATCAGCAATAGCTCCTAATATAGGAGATGAAAAAGATACAACTATAGCTGTAATAGCAATGGCATAACTCCACATTGTTGTTCCATACTGTTCATTTAGTGCTATTTCGTTAACAAAAAAAACACTATATATGAACGTAACAATTATGGTTGTAAATGGCTGATTTGCAAAATCATATAATGCCCATGAAAAAACCTGCTTTTTATTTTTTAATTTTAAAATACTTATCATAATAAAAGTCCAATATTAAGAATTTTATTTTAGAAAATATGTATTTTTTATCAAGTCAAAAACTTAAATTTGCAAAAAAAATATATATGAATTTAGAAGGAATTTTACATGTTTCTGGAAAATCAGGTCTTTATAAAGTTATTTCAAAAGGGAAATCAACAATTATAGTAGAATCAATAATTGAAAATAAAAGAAGTCCAATTTATTCTCATAACCCAGCTAATATGTTAGAAGAAATTGGTGTTTACACACACAATGATACTATTCCTTTAGCAGATGTTTTTGAGAAAATTGCTATAAAGGAAAAAAATAAAGCTACAATTTCACATAAAATATCTAAAAATGAATTAATACTATTTTTTAAAAGTATTTTACCAGAATATGATGAAGAAAGAGTTTATATTTCTGACATAAAAAAAATTATTCAATGGTACAATATTTTACAAAATGCAGGCTTAATTAAAGTAAAAATCAAAGGAGATAAAAAACAAAAAAATGAAATATAGCCAATATCCATATAAAAGAATTGATGTTAAATCAATTGAAAAGGAAGTAAAATCTATGATTGAAAAGTTTAATACTGCAATTTCTTCAGAAGAACAAATTATAATAATAGAGAAATATCAAAAAATTCAAAAGGAATACTACACGTATTCTAGTATCGCAAATTTAAACTTTTCACGAGACACAAAATCTAAAAAAGCAATTGATGAAAACAATTTTTATGACCAAATAAATCCTGAAATTTCCGAAATTGATAATCTTTTTACAAAAGCAATTGATGCTTCTATTTTTAAAAAGGAATTAGAAGAAAAATTTGGTAAACATTTTTTTAATTTAATATCTATGGAATTAAAATCATTTGATCCTAAATTAGTACCATTAATGAAGAAAGAAAATGAACTTAAAAATGAATATAGAAGTTTACTTGCTAGCGCAGAAATAAAATATAAAGGTAAAACTCTAAATCTTACTGGGCTATCTCCATTTATGCAAGAAACAAATAGAGAAACCAGAAAAGAAGCATATAAACTTTTAGATAATTTTTTTGAAAAAAATAAAAATAAATTAGATGATATTTTTGACAAATTAGTTCATATAAGAAATGAAAAGGCAAAAGCATTAAACTTTCAAGACTTTATAGAACTTGGCTATTTAAATATGAATAGATCGGATTATGGTCCTAAAGAAGTTGAAGAATATAGAAAACAAATTGTAAAATATATTGTTCCTTTAGTTCAAAAAATAAATAAAAAAAGAAAAGCAATTTTAGGATATGAAGATATGTTTATTTATGACACCCTTTATTTTAAAGAAGGTAATCCAAAACCCAAAGGAGGTGTTAATTTTCAAGTTAAACAAGCTAATAGAATGTACACTGAACTTTCAAAAGAAACAAAAAGTTTCTTTGATATGATGGTAAATGAAGAGCTAATGGACTTAGAGAATAGAGCCGGAAAAGCTGGTGGGGGATTTTGCACTTCATTCCCTTCATTAGAAAGACCTTATATTTTTGCGAACTTTAACGGAACTGATCATGATGTAACAGTACTAACTCATGAGGCAGGACATGCATTTCAAGGTTATCAAAGTAGAAAACAACCTGTAAACAGATATCTATGGCCAACATATGAAGCTTGTGAAATACACTCTATGAGCATGGAGTTTCTAACATGGGATTGGATGCATTTATTTTTTAAAGAAGATACTGATAAGTTTTTATTTAAACATATAGCAGGCTCGCTAGCTTTCTTACCATATGGGGCTCTTGTTGATCATTTTCAACATTGGGTTTATGAAAATCCGGAAGCAACACCTCAAGCAAGAAAAACACAATGGTTAGAGCTAGAGAGAATGTACCAGCCAGGAAAAAATTATGATGACCTTGAATTTCTTAAAAATGGTGGTTTCTGGCAGAAGCAAGCTCATATTTATGAAATGCCATTTTATTATATTGACTATACTCTTGCACAAATATGTGCATTCCAGTTTTGGATAAGAATGCAAGAAGATAAAGAATCTGCATGGAATGATTATATGAAGCTATGTAAAGCTGGCGGATCAATGTCATTCTTAGATCTAGTAAAAATTGCAAATATAAAATCTCCTTTTAATTCGAAAGTATTTAAAGAAGTTGCTGAAAACATAGATCATTGGTTAGAAAACAATACTATCTAACAAAAAGTTAAATAAAAAAAAACCTAATTCAGATGAATTAGGATTTTTTTTAAAGGGTGGCAACTACCTACTCTTCCAGATATTACTCTAGTACCATCGG
>CETU01162569.1_pt1 | contig 58914 bp, 58 predicted proteins | sample 356531 | NCBI WGS metagenome assembly CETU01 (sample SAMEA2623488, study PRJEB7988) | marine metagenome | isolation source: saline water (ENVO:00002010), including
CCTCAAGGGAGAAAAAGATAGCATCCCAATAGAGGTGTCTCTTTGTTATAATGAAACCTACAACGAAACAATATTAACATTTGTAAACAACATTAATACTATTGAAGGGGGAACACACCTTGCAGGATTTAAAACAGCACTTACAAGGTCATTAAATAAATATGCTACAAAAAACAACATAATTAAACCAGTAAAAGGAAAAACAATTTCTTTTGGTGGAGAAGATGTAAGAGAGGGGTTGACCTGTGTTCTTTCAATTAAGGTTCCAGAGCCACAATTTGAAGGACAAACCAAAACAAAACTTGGAAACGGTGAAATTAAAGGGGTTTGTGACTCATTTATTTCTGATGGACTAACCAGTTTTTTTGAGCAAAACCCAGAAGTTGCAAAAAAAATAATAACGAAAGCTGAATACGCCGCAAAAGCAAGAGAGGCAGCAAAAAAAGCAAGAGAGCTAATTAGGAGAAAAAGCGTTTTAGATATTTCTGCCCTGCCAGGTAAACTTGCTGACTGTTCTGAAAAAGACCCAGCATTAAGCGAAATATATTTTGTTGAGGGAGACTCTGCGGGAGGAACAGCCAAACAAGGAAGAAACAGAAAATTCCAAGCAATATTGCCGCTAAGGGGAAAAGTAATTAATGCAGAAAAAGCAAGAATAGACAAACTATTGTCTAATAATGAAATTCAAACAATCATAACAGCACTAGGAACAGGCTTTGGAGGAGACTCTGACAATCTAGAAGAGACGTCAGTTGGAGATTTTGATATAACAAAATTAAGATACCATAAAATTGTTATAATGACTGATGCAGATGTAGACGGAAGTCACATAAGAACCCTTTTGCTTACATTTTTGTTTAGGAAAATGCCAGAACTAATTAAACAGGGGTATGTATATATTGCCCAACCACCTTTATATAAAATATCAAAAGGAAAAAAAATTGAATATGCTTACACTGATGAGCAGCGAGATCTTATTTTAGAAAAACTTAAAGCAGAAAGCAAAACATCTATATCGTTGTCTAGGTACAAAGGTTTAGGAGAAATGACAGCCCAACAGCTATGGGAGACGACAATGGACCCAGAAGTTAGAACGCTTTTGAAGGTTACAATGGAAGATTTTGTTGAAACTGAAAACGTATTTAGTAGATTAATGGGAGACGAAGTTGAGCCAAGAAGAGAGTTTATTGTAAATAGAGCACAATTCGTGTCAAACTTAGATTTATAAATGTCAGAAGAAAACATAAATAGTAGAGACAATATTCAAAACAGAGACATAATCCATGAAATGGAAGAGTCTTATTTAAACTACTCTATGTCAGTTATTGTAAGCAGAGCTCTTCCTGACGTAAGAGATGGTCTAAAGCCTGTACATAGAAGAGTGTTGTATGGAGCATCTGACCTAGGAGCCACATGGAACAGATCTTATAAAAAGTCAGCGAGAATTGTTGGAGAGGTGTTAGGTAAATATCATCCCCATGGAGATTCATCGGTTTACGACTCATTAGTAAGAATGGCCCAACCTTGGTCATTAAGATATAATTTAATAGATGGCCAAGGAAACTTTGGTTCTATTGATGGAGACAACGCAGCTGCTATGAGGTATACAGAAGCAAGAATGGACAGAATTGCATCTGAAATGCTGCAAGACATTGATAAAGAAACTGTTGATTTTTCTAACAACTTTGACGACTCTTTACAAGAGCCAACAGTGCTTCCAACAATTATTCCCAACCTTTTAATGAATGGTTCAGAGGGAATAGCTGTTGGTATGGCTACAAAAATACCCCCTCACAACATTAACGAAGTAATATCAGGTTTAATTGCTTTATTAGAAAACACCGATATAACAGTTGACGAAATAATAGAATCTCATATAAAAGGTCCAGACTTTCCAACTTTTGGCTATATAATGGGCTCTGATGGAATTAGTTCAGCTTACAACACTGGAAGGGGCAGGGTTGTAATGAGAGGGAAAGCCTCAATACAAGAATTAGAAAATGGAAAAGAAAAAATAATTATAACAGAACTCCCTTATCAGGTTAACAAAGCAAACCTTGTTGAAAAAATAGCAGACCTAGTGAGAGAAAAAAAACTTGAAGGCATATCTGATTTAAGAGACGAGTCAGACAAAGACGGCATAAGGGTAGTAATAGAGTGTAAGAGAGACGCAATAGGAGAGGTTATATTAAATAACCTTTATAAGTACACACAGCTACAAGACACTTTTGGTGTAATATTGCTAGCACTAGTAAATGGAATACCTAAAGTTATGAATATTAAGGAAATGTTACAGCACTTCCTAGATTTTCGTAGAGAAATAATTATTAATAGAACAAAATTTGAGCTAAAAGAGGCAGAAGCAAGATCACACATCCTACAAGGACTTAAAAAAGCGCTAGAAAACATAGATCAAGTTATTTCTATTATAAGGGGATCAAAAGACCCAGAGACAGCAAAAAATTCTTTAATTGCAGAGTTTAGTTTTTCAGACAAACAAACAAAAGCGATTCTAGATATGAGACTACAAAAACTAACCTCTTTAGAAATAGACAAAATAGTAGAAGAGTACAACCAAATTCAAGAGCTTATAAAAGAGTTAAACGAAATATTGTCAAGCTTTGAAAAACAAAACGATATTATAAAAGAAGAACTAAATGGCATGCTTGAAAGGTATGGCGATGAAAGAAGAACAGAAATAATACCTTTTAGTGGTGATTTAAGTATTGAAGACATGATTGCCCAAGAAGACATGGTTTTAACAATAACTCACAAAGGGTATATAAAAAGGTTAGCAACAACGCAATGGAAAACACAAAAAAGAGGTGGAAGAGGAGTAAAGGGAGCACACACAAAAGATGATGATTTTGCAGAACACCTCTTTGTAGCATCAACACATGACACAATGTTATTTTTTACAAACAAAGGAAAATGTTACTGGCTAAAGGTTCACCAAATACCACAAGCATCCAGAACATCTCAAGGAAGAGCAATAATTAATTTAATAGGCTGTGAGCCTGGCGAGCAGGTACAGGCCTTTTTGCCAGTTTCAGAGTTTGATGACACAAAATATATAATTATGGCCACAAAAAACGGCGCTATTAATAGAACCTCTCTATCATTATATAGCAAACCAAGAAAAGGTGGAGTTTTTGCTATGGAAATAAGAGAAGGAGACCAATTAATACAAGCCAAAGTTTCAAATGGTGAAGACGATATAATTATGGCTACAAAAAACGGAAAATCAATTAGGTTTGAAGAGCAGCAGGTAAGGCCAACAGGAAGACGAACCAAAGGAGTAAGAGGCATAAAGCTATCAAACGATGATGAAGTGATAGGTATGTTAGTTGTAAAAAGGGACGGTTCCGTGTTGGTGGCCTCTGAAAACGGATATGGAAAAAGAAGTTTATTAGATGAATATAGAACGCAGTCACGTGGAGGAAAAGGTGTTTATACTATGAAAAAAACACCAAAAACAGGAAAGTTAGTAACAATATTAGAAACAACAGATGAAGACGATTTAATGATCATTACAAACGCTGGAGTAATGATAAGACAAAAAGTTGAGAGCATTAGAGTTATTGGAAGAAACACCCAAGGAGTTAAGCTACTTAGATTAGATGATGGATCAAAAATTTCAAGTGTCACAAAAGTAATGAATGACTCTGAAAACTCTGAAGACGAAAACACAACAGATGAAGAGAGCATAGAACAAGAATAGCACTTTTATATGAATGAAGAGATTTTATTAGATAACTTAAATCAAATAAAAGAAAACATTAGCCAACACAGCCCCTACCCAGACAAAGTAAAAATTATTGCTGTAACCAAAAACTTTAGTCACCACGCTATAATATCAGCCGTTAAGCAAAATGTTGTTTGTATTGGTGAAAACAGAGTTCAAGAATTTTTTAATAAAAAAGAAAAATTAAAAAATATTAATATTGAAGCACATTTGATCGGACATTTACAATCAAACAAAATAAACAAGGCTCTTAAAATATTTGATATAATCCAAACGATCGATACGTTTAAGATAGCAAACAAGATAAACCAAAAATTAAAAAAAAGTAATCATCAAAAAGGGGTTTTTCTTCAATTAAATTTAGCACAAGACAACAATAAGTATGGGTTTAGCAACACAAACCTGTGGAGAGAAATTGAAGAAATACAAAAGCTTGAAAATATAAAAATTAAAGGAATAATGACTATTTTACCTTTTTTGGAAAATGTTCAAAACACAGAAAAGATGTTCGAAAAAATTCGATTGACCGCAGAAGAAATAAAACAAAAGATAGCACCACAATGTGATAATCTATCAATGGGAATGAGCAGAGACTATGTATATGCTCTAAAACAAGGCGCAACACATGTTAGAATAGGGACCATGCTTTATGGAAAAAGACAATATTAGCATAATTAATAAAGAGCTCTCTTCCGATTTAGGAAAAGGAGAAGTGTTAAGCTGTGCATTATCAGATTATGAAAAAATTTACAAATTTTTAAAGCACAACAAAAAAACATCACAACAAACATTATACTTGTTTGACATAACATACTCAGAACAAAGAATGAATAACAATGTCTTAGGGGTTAATGACCACATTAATAGAATTGGGGAAAACCCATTCATTGGCAATCAAGAAAAATATAAAATCGATTTTATTAATGTTGAACATTTATATGTGAAAACTAAAAGAGGAACAACAACTAACAGCTTGGGCGCAGAATATAACAAATACAAAACAAAAGTTGAAAACCCCTCAACATATTTAGCTAACATATCTGCTCTAGGAAAAATTTGTGAATATACAATAAAAGCATTTCTTGTTAATAAAAGGCAATAAAAATTTAGTTTTATAGCTTACGAAAGATTTAAATTAAGTTGTATGCAAAAAACTAAAATAATAGCAACACTTGGTCCCGCCTGCCGTGATTTAAAAATCATAAAAAATATGATTAAATCAGGCTTAAGCGTTTTTAGAATCAACACATCACACCTCAAGCAAGCAAGTGAAGTTAAATCTATCATTCGAATGATTCGAAGAGAGTCCAAAAAATTAGACAGATCCATATCTGTAATGATGGATTTAGGGGGACCTAAAATTAGAGTAAAATTATTGCCAAACACACAACGAATAATAATAAAAAAAGGAACAATCTATACATTAGGAACTAAAAATTGCGACATACTTATTAACCAAAATATTAAAATTAATGATTTTAAAAAAAATGCAAAAGTTAAAATAGATGATGGAAAAATTGTATTTAAATATATAAAAAACACGGACGATAAGCTCTCACTAAAAGCTTTAACCTTTGGTGAAATTACAGCAAATAAGGGCGTTAATTTTCCTGGAATTAAATTAAACCTTCCAGCAGTTACCGATGAAGATAAAAAGAATATAAAAACAGGAATAGATCTAAATGTAGATTGGTTTGCACAGTCATTTGTTAGAAACGCTTCAAACATTATTCCGATTAACAGAATTCTTGAAAAAAGCAACATTAAGGTTCCTATAATTGCTAAAATTGAAACAACAGAGTCTATTGATAATTTAGACTCTATTTTAAAAACTTATGATGGCGTTTTAATTGCGAGAGGAGACTTAGGTGTGGAAATGGGACTTAGTAACCTACCTAAGCTGCAAAAGCAAATTATAAATAAATGTATTTATTATAAAATACCATCAATTGTAGCAACACAAATGCTTGAAACCATGATTTCTCACGAATCTCCCACAAGAGCAGAAGTAAATGATGTTGCAAATGCAATTTATGATGGAGTAGACGCTATAATGCTTTCAGCAGAAACAGCTATTGGAAAGTATCCTATAAAAGCTGTTGAAATGATGTCTAATATCTCACAAAATATAGAATCAGATATAGATGATTCTAATTTTAACAGAAATATAATTAATACAATGTCATCAACAATTAAAAACAACTACTTAGCAATTTGTCATGCTGCGTGCTCTATTTCAAAAAATTTAGCAATTAAAATTATAGTGGTCTTAACAGACTCTGGAAAAACAGCGATACAGATGGCACAGTTTAGGCCAAACGCAATTATTGTTGCAATTACTCCGAATATCAGGACTTGTAATTTATTATCAATAATTTGGGGAGTTGTTCCAATTCATAAGAAACAACCAAAAAATATAAACAGTTTATATAACTTCGTAAATAGGGTTCTACTAAAAAAAGGATTAATAAAATCAGGCCAAAACTTTCTTATAACCTCAGGAATATTAAAGTTGAAAAATAGCACCAATATGCTGCAAATTTATAGGTCAAAATGAATAAAATAGAATATCTACTAACTTTAAAAAAACAAAGAAACGCTGTAATCTTGGCACATTTTTATCAAGACCCAATTATCCAAGATATTGCAGATTATATGGGCGACAGCCTTGCGCTTGCTCAACATGCGCAAAAGACAGATGCCGATGTCATTTTATTTTGTGGCGTTCACTTTATGAGTGAAACAGCTAAAATTCTCAATCCATCAAAAACCGTGTTGATTCCCGACTTAGATGCAGGCTGTTCCCTTGCAGATAGTGCTATAGGACCAGAGTTCAAGAAATGGATTAACAGCCACCCGAACCACACAGTTGTTTCTTATATTAATTGTTCTGCTGAAGTAAAAGCTATGTCTGATATAATCTGCACATCTTCGAATGCAGAAAAAATAATAAATAGTATTGATAAAAAACAGCCAATATTATTTGCTCCAGATAAGCTTTTAGGTAATTATTTAATAAAAAAAACCGGAAGGAAACTAAATTTATGGAACGGATTTTGTCAGGTTCATATTTTATTTTCATTGCAAGCACTTATTAAACTTAAAGTAAGACACCAAAAAGCAAAAGTGATTGCACACCCAGAATGTGAAGAAAAAATTTTAAATCACGCAGACTTTATAGGATCAACAACAGCTTTAATTAATTATACGCAAAAATCAGACGCTGAAGAGTTTATAGTTGTTACAGAGCCAGGCGTTATTCACCAAATGGAAAAGCTGAATACAAACAAAAAGTATATACCTCTTGCAACAAAGGATGGTTGTGCATGCAATGAGTGTCCTCATATGCGTCTAAATACGATTGATAAAATGATTAATGCACTAGAAACGCTGCAACCTGAAATTAAATTAAATGATTCCTTAATTAAGCAAGCAGAAAAACCACTATTAAAAATGCTTGAGTTAAGCTAATGAAGGTTTTATACAAACAATATAATTCTGTACCAACAGACTACCTTAAAGAAAAAATAGACTTATTTATAAACGAAGACAAAGCAGAGCAAGATCTTTCAACTTTTTATATAAATCAGAGTCCTAAAATTATTAAAGCCCACATTATAGCAGAAGAAGAAATGGTGTTTTGTGGACAAAACATTATTGAAATGGTATTTAAAAAAAATAAAATTAAAAAGAAATGTAAAGAAGGCGACAAATTAAAATCAGGTGATACTATAGCTACGATTAAAGATTACCACAATTTTATTTTAACAAGAGAAAGGGTTTTGTTAAACATAATACAGAGGCTGTCTGGGATATCTAGCTTAACAAATAGTTATGTTAAAAAATTAAACTCTAATGAGATTAAAATTTTAGATACACGCAAAACAACACCAGGAATTAGACTATTAGAAAAATATGCTGTAAAAATTGGCGGAGGATACAATCATAGGCTAGACCTTCATAATGGAGTTATGTTAAAAGATAACCACCTCACTATGTTAAGCGCCGAAAAAATAAACACTGTTTTTAGTCAAATAATTAAAAATCACCCCAACACTAAATTACAGGTCGAAGTAGATACGTTTGATCAACTTAAAAATATCATAAAAAAAAGCACTGTTAAAATTGATGCGGTTTTATTAGATAATATGAATGAAAAGGAAGCAAAAAAATGTGCTCACTTTATAAGGGTAAACGCACCAAACTGCTTCATTGAGGTCTCAGGTGGAATTAATCTTAATAATGTCACTAAATATAGAAATTTAAACATTGACGGAATTTCTATTGGTTCATTAACGCATCAAGCTGTTTCAAAAAATATAAAAATCGAATTTGAATAAAATGATACAAAAAGAAACAGACATATTAGTAATTGGGAGCGGCCTTTCAGGAGCAATCTCAGCACTAACAGCAGCAGAAGAAAACAAAAAAGTAATCTTAATTACTAAAAACAAAACACTATTGAGCGGAAACACAAAATGGGCTCAAGGTGGAATAGCTTATACTAACACAAATGATTCTGAAGAAAAATTTATTCAAGACATTTCTGTTGCTGGACATAACCATAATAACGATTTAGCAGTTCAGCAGCTGGTTACAGAGGGCCCCAAGTTGGTTGAAAGTTTGTTGATAAACAAATTTGAGGTTCCTTTTGAAAAAGATTCAAACGGTAATTTACTTTATACCTCTGAGGCAGCACACTCAACAAACAGAATAATACACTGCAAAGACCAAACGGGGAATGTTATCCATAACCATGTATTGAAAAAATTAAGGAACCACCCAAACATTAAAATTTATAGAAACCACACCGCAATCGACCTTTTAACCTATTCACACCACTCAATCAATGCAGTAGATATCTATAAAAAACCAGCATGCTTTGGTGCCATAATTTTAGACAATATAAATCAAGAGATTATTAAAATTCATTCAAAAAAAACTATTTTAGCTACTGGAGGTTTGGGACAAATATATCTTCATACAACAAACCCTTCTGAATCAAGAGGTGATGGCGTTGCGATGGCTTGGAGAGCTGGAGCAAGATGTTTTAACTTACATTACATTCAATTTCATCCTACAGCACTGTATCACGAATCAGGAAGGTTTTTGATTTCAGAGGCACTCAGAGGTGAAGGAGCAAAACTGCTTGATAATAATGGAAAGTGTTTCATGGATAGCATTCATAGCTTAGGTAGCCTTGCACCAAGAGATATAGTTTCTAGAGGTATCCATCAGGCCTTGATTGACACTTCGCACCCATGTGTTTATTTAGATATATCACACAAAAAATCAGATTGGATCAAAAAAAGATTCCCTACTATTTATAATCATTGTATAAGCGTGGGAATAGATATTACAAATAAACCTATACCAGTAGTACCTGCAGCCCATTATAGTTGTGGCGGAATTGGAGTTAACTTATATGGAAGAACATCATTGAAAAGGCTTTATGCTATTGGTGAAGTTTCATGTACAGGCGTACATGGAGCAAATAGATTAGCAAGCACTTCTTTGCTCGAATGTTTAGTATGGGGCTACATTGCAGGAAAAAATGCTTCCAGATATATTGAGGAAGAAAGCATGCCTGAATCTAGCCAATGGATTAAAGAAACCGAAAACATTGATTCTGCTTTGATTGCACAAGACTGGTTAACTATCAAAAACACAATGTGGAACTATGTAGGGTTAGTTAGAACTAGAGAAAGATTGCATCGTGCTCAACATATCTTAAGAAACCTTCAGTATGACATAGAAAAATTTTATCAAAAAGCAAAATTAACACCAGACATTATAGGTTTAAGAAACGGAATTCAAACTGCAGTAGCAGTAACTTCAGCAGCATTAGAAGACAGAAAAAGCAAAGGGTGCCATTTTATTATAAATTAACAAAGGAGAAAACATGCCTTCATTTGATATAGTAAGTACATTTGATATACAAGAACTTGATAACGCAGTCAATATAACAGCAAGAGAAGTTACCACAAGATACGACCTAAGAGATCAAAGTTGTAAAATTTCGTTAAACAAAACAGATAAAACAATTTTGGTAGAAGCTAAAAATGAAATGGCTCTAAAGGCAATGACTGACATTTTACAAAATAGATCTGTAAACCGAAAGTTATCAGTAAAAATATTTGAATTTAAAGAAGTAGAAAGCGCATCAGGAATGTCAGTACGTCAAGCAATCAATTTAAAAGAAGGCATAACAAAAGAGAACGCAAAAAAAATAAATACCTTAATCAAAAACTTAAAATTAAAGGTACAATCTCAAATACAAGGAGAACAATTACGAGTAACAGCAAAAAAAATAGATGATTTACAAAATGTAATAGAGCAATTAAAAAAGTCAAACATTGATATCCATCTTGACTTCGTAAATTTTAAAAAATAATCAATATAAGTATTTTTATTTTGTATTTATTGCCCAATTATAATCTAAATAAATAATCTTAAAATTTTTTATATCATCATATCTGTCATTTTTAAGATATTGAGATAAATACTTCTTTAGGTTTCCAAAATCTTTTTTGAACCATTTAAAAATACGACTTACGTAGATTTTTTTAGATTCATAATCAATATATACATTAGCTGGATTATTAATAAAATTTGATGCTTTTTCTTCCAGTTGTTTGTCTAAGTTTTTTTCTATTAATATTTTATTTCCAAGCGGAGGACAGCTCTTAGAACCACAATTTATTGCAAAATGAATTCTTGGATCATTCAATTTTCGCAAAATTTTATTTTCTATATAAAATGGAGAAATATTTTTATAACCAATTTTAAATGTTTTAAAAAAAACATCATGTCCAAACAAGCCAATATCTAATATATTTTGTCCAGGGTTATCAATCAATAGTTTTAAAATAACAGCGTTGTATGCATTAATCCAAAATGCTTTTTTTGAGTCTTCAGATTTAAAATATTCAGGCCTAGAATCTGGACTGATATGCTTAATGAATTGCAAATAATCATTAAGAGCAAAAGGGTTGTTAATTATACCATCATAATTTACATTTCCAACAGAATCAACATATGTTGATAATAGTAGATTTAACTTTTCTGAACTTTCGTCGTACTGGAAATTAGGCAGACAAAAAGAAAATAATATGATTAGGAGAAAAGTCATCAGAAATTATTTAGTTATTATAATATTATCAATCAGCCTTACTTTTTGATACCATACAGCTATACATATAGCCAATGGATAAACAACCGAATCATTTAGTTCTTGAAACGAATCAAGCTCCACAAAAGAAATGTAATCAACCTTCATTTTTTTACTTTGTAGTACCGCAATCATTTCATGTTTAATGGTTTTAATTTTAGTGTTGCAGAGGATTTTTTCTTTGGCTTCCACTAAACATGTATATATTATTTTGGCATCTTCTTGTTCTTGCTGATTTAAATATTGATTACGAGAACTAATGGCCAACCCCGATTGCTCTCTAACTGTTTTAACGCTTATAATTTTTATAGGATATTTCAAATCGGAGACCATCTTTTTAACGACCATCAATTGCTGTAAATCTTTTTCACCAAAATATGCTCTATTAGGTTTCACAATATTAAACAATAATGATACTACAGTTAATACACCTCCAAAAAAATTTGGTCTAGAGACCCCCTCAATTTTCGGGGATAAGCTCTCTTCAACAATGCTTGTAGAAAAGTTTTTTGAATACACTTCGTCCTTTTGGGGTATAAAAACAACATCAACTTTTAATTTTGATAATATTTTTAAATCTTCGTCATAAGTTCTTGGGTATTTATTAAAATCTTCATTTTTGCCAAATTGCCGTTCGTTGACAAATATGCTTACGACAGTAAATTGATTATCTTTTATTGATGATTCTACTAAAGATACATGCCCTTTGTGAAGAGCGCCCATAGTTGGAACAAAACCGACATCCCCATTAACTGAATCATACCAGCTTAAGTATTGATTTATTTTATTAAGTATTTTCAAGGGCTTTTTTGAGTTCAGCTAAAGTATTTTTATGCATTGTTACACAGTTTGATTGATTTGGAAAAATTCTATCTCTTACATCCTTTATATAATTCTCAATAGCAGCAGCTATACTTCTTTCAATATTTAAATATTTTTTTGCATGCTTGGGAGAACTTTTTTTAAATGAACCAATTAAATCATGAAACACTTGTATTTGCCCATCACATCCTGCACCTGCACCAATTCCAATTGTTGGTATTTTAAGCTTTGATGTAATTATGTCAGCCAATTCAACTGGAACACACTCTAGCACTACACTGAAAGCGCCAGCTTTCTCTAATGCAATTGCATCTCGATAAATTTCTTTAGCAGACTCGAAAGTTTTGCCTTTAATTTTATAACCTGATTCCTGCAAAACAGACTGAGGCTTTAAGCCTATGTGGCCCATTACAGGTATTCCAGCTTTAACAATATTTTCTACCCTATCAATATATTCAATTCCACCTTCAAGCTTAACCGCATCTGCCCTGCCTTCTTTTATAAAGCGACCGGCATTTTCTACTGCCAAACTATTTGAGGGCTGATAAGACATAAATGGAAGATCTGCAACAATTAAAGCTCTGTTGATCCCTCTACTTACTGCCTTAGTTAAAAATAATAATTCATTAACAGAAATGCGTGTAGTATTTTCATAACCAAACATTACCATTGATGCGCTATCACCAACAAGAACTAATGGAATATTTAATTCATTTATAATTAGAGACGATGCATAATCATAAACAGTAATTGTACAAAAGGGTGTTTTAGAATTTTTGAGATTTTGAATATCCGAGATTTGATATTTAATTTTAGAGGACATTAAATTTCATTATTTTCATTTGGATATACCACTGTTGGTTTAAACTTTTTGGCTTCATCAACAGACATTGAAGCATAAGACACAATAATCACAATGTCACCCTTATCGACCAAATGAGCAGCGGCCCCATTTATACAAATATCGCCCTGTTCCTTACTTTCAATAACATAAGTTTCCAAACGATTTCCATTTGTCACATCTAACACATGTACTTTTTCATAAGCAATTAAATTTGCAGCATTCATTAAAGTTTTATCAATGCTGATAGACCCCTCGTAATCTAAGCAAGTATCTTTTACTGTTGCTCTGTGAATTTTTGATTTTAATAATTTAATATTCATATTTATGGCAATAATTTACAAAATATGTTATAAAATATATTTAATATATTATGTAAAATTTATTTATATACTATATATTGTATATATAATGTTAATATATACAATTTAAACTAAGAAAAATATTGGACTATGTGAATAAAATTTTTACTTTTTCAGTCCTTAATTAAGATATAACAAAGGTGAGTAGGATCATATGTTAGTAAATTTAGTTAAATATATTTGTGTTTTTACACTATTTTTTTCTTGTTCGACTTCTAATAAAACAGAGGCAAATAAGGCACAAAACAACAACAAGGTGGCTACAGCAGCTAATGCTCAAAGCAAAAATTTATCATCTTCAAATGAAGACGAATTTATAGATCAGCAAATTAGTTTTGAAATGCAGAAAATGTTATCAGAAATTAATTTTCTTAAAGAGCAGGTTAATACACTGGAGTTGCAAAGTAGCCTATATACAAATCCATTTTCAATTTATAATAAAGAAATTATATTAAATAATGGTAGCTCAATATATTGCAAAATTTTATCACAAGATGAAAACGAGATTTTTGTTGAAACATTAATTGGCAACCTAACATTAAAAAGAGCCAACGTGGTTAGAGTGGTAGAGAATGTCATTATTTTGGATGAAGATGGTACGCCTGATCAGCAAATTATTGAAATTTCGCAGGAAGAAGAAGAGTCGATTCTAAAAGATGCTGATTTAATTAAGCAGCGCCAAAATCAGTCTTCAGCTTCAATCATTATTATTGGTGACATCAAAGAAACTAAAGATAAGACCGGTAACACTATTTTCAATGGGGAACTAAAAAATATTGGCACAGAAAGAGGTGATTTAGTTAGAATAGATTTTATACTTAAGAAAAATTTTCAAGGAGATATTGAGCGCTTTACAGCATATGCAAGTGGCTCTACACATATTTTCAAAGACACCGGCATAATTTCTAACTCCAGCATTAAGCCAGGAGCAATTGGAGAATTCCAGATTATTATACCTAAATCTATTGGTAATTTTATCGGATACAGCTATGAACTACATTGGGATTATTATGAATAGCATGTTTTTTTTAATTACTTTTATTTCCTTAGCTTTTACAAGCTCAGACCTATTCTGGGATTTAGGAATTTCTATTTCAAAATATTCTGTTAACCCAAACGTTAATCATACGTTTAGTTTATCTACTTTTCATAGAATTGAGGGTTTAAAGCACTATTATATCGAAGATTATTCTACGGCCATTTCACATTTTGAACAAATTAATTATGCAGATAAAAAGTTAGTGATATATGAATATTCAAACGCCTATTTCAAAAGCAATAACCCGCACAAAGCAATGGAAATACTTAATTCATTTGATGACAACATGAATGATGAAAACTTGCAATATCTTTTATCAAAAATATTGATATCACTAAATATGTATGATGAAGCATTATCCGTTTTAAATAAATTAAAAGCGAATTTTAAAAACTCAGAATATTCTGATATAATTACTTTTGAAATTGAAAAAATAAACTTACTTAAATGAAAAATAAATATTTACCTATCTATATCATTTTAATTGGAAGCATACTTATAGCAAATAGTAGAGTAGCCTTCTCTAGGCCCGGCTCTTTAATAAGAGCCTCGGTTCATGAATCTTATGATCCAAATAAATTATTTTCAATATCAATTGGATCAGAGATATCTAGCATAGGAAAAATTACAAGCCATTCTTCTAGTTTTGCTTTAAATAAAACAAACATGAATGGGACTAGTTGGGGGTTAAGCTATACTTTATTGCCCTATACTGGTATAGATGAAAACATAGCGGATGCTGATATTGATTATGAAATTGGAGCACACTTTCAAACAAACCTTTACAGCACAGGCAGGACTAACATTACTGCTGGTATTCATGATTTTTTACTTAATGATGATGAGACAATATCAATTAAAGACTTATCTTTATTTATGAACTTTTCAAACGATTTATCTATAAATAATTACAACTTAACAACAGTGCTAGGCCTAGGAAGTGGCAGAATAGCATTTGACCCCCACACCTCTTACACGACATCCAGTGGTTTCGGTCTTTTTGCTGCACTTCGGCTTAACACACCTTATTTAAGGGATTGGGGCGGAGTTGATTTGATTACTGAATTCTTACATAGTGGTCTCAATATTGCACTGTCAATACCTTTTACAAAAGAGTATAAATTTTCATTAGGAGTCACACATATTGAGAATTTATCAGATTTTTCAAATCAATCAGATGATGAGAATCCACAGGCTTTAGAGAAAGACTCTCCCGCAGTTTGTGTTGGCTTAGATATAAACTTACCTAAAATAAACTCTAACAAAACCCAAAGAGCAGCCCAAGAATATCCTATCTTATTTATTAATGGCAGGGTAGACTCATCTTTATTTCAAGCAGGCCAATACATTTATTATCTACAAGACTCTTTATCTATATTAAAACAAGAATTAAATACAATATCTGGTAAAAATACCTCGCTAATTTTAAAAAACAAAAATTTTCAAGACAGCTTAAATAATGTAATATTACAATCTAACATTAACGATGAAAAGCATAACAAAGCTATGCGGCATTTATCAAAATCATTAAGACTATATTATCAAGGTGATTTTAAACAAGCATTAAATGAGGTAGATATTGCTATTTCATTACAGCCGAACACAGCTATTGCCTATGCAAGAAAAGGTTCCATTTATTATAAATTAAACCAGCTTGATAGAGCAACACTAAATTGGAATATTGCATTGAAACTTGATCCTGAGTATGAGGAAGTTAGAGAAATGTTAAACGCTTTAAAAGAAAACAAATTAAGATCATTATCAACGAATTAAATTTAAAGGAAATTTTATGGATATAGCAACAATAGTAGGACTAGTTTTAGGTATTATTCTTATTGGCGGTTCTATGTTTTTGGAAAGTGCAAATTCAGGACTTTCTATAATTAATTTTTGGAGCACTTCTAGTATGATGATTGTGCTGGGAGGAACCTTATCAGCCACAGCAATAGCTTTCAGATTAAACGAAGTTAAAAATGTGTTTGGCTTAATTAAATTTGTATTTAAAAGACCTTCTTTTAAGTTAGATGAATTAGTAGACGATATTGTTAATTTAGGTGAAGCATATAGAAAAGACAGAAAAAGTTTAGAAGCTGCTTCTCAAAATATAAAAAATAGATTTTTAAAGGACGGTATCGTATTTATAGTCCAAGGAACACCTAAGGAGGATCTCAGAACAATTATGCATACTAGAGAAGAATACCGTGAAAGAAGAGAACAAAACGAAGCAAATTTAATGAAAACTCTCGGTACATATTCACCAGCATTCGGAATGGTTGGAACGTTAATTGGTTTAATAATGATGTTGTTAGGTATGGGTAGCGCTGAAGGTGGAGATGTAGCTGCAACCCTAGGAGCATCAATGTCAGTTGCATTAATTACTACTTTCTATGGAGCAGTGTTAGCCAATTTATTATTTTTACCTTTTTCAGAAAAAATTAATTCTAGAAACAAAGAAAATACAATTGCAGGCGAGCTTGTAATTGAAGGATTATTGTTAATTCATCAAAAAAAACATCCAATTTTAATAAGAGATATGCTAAATTCATATATTCCACCTGGACTAAGAAAGACATCGGAAGAATAAAATGCCTCTAAATAAGAAACAAGAGCAAGAGGTTGAAGAGGGTTTACCACTATGGATGGGCACATTTGCAGACATGATGACTTTATTATTTGCCTTTTTTGTCCTTTTATTTTCGATGGCAACTATTGATCCTGTTAAAGTTTCAGCAATGCAAGACGCAATGATTGAAGGCACAGTTTCAATTGATAATGATTCTGTAATGGATAACACTAGCCAAAAAATGATGTCTGTAAATCAAATTAAAGAAAGCTTAGAAAGTATTATTGATTCATTGGATTTAGGCGATGATGCAACTATATCAAGTGATCCGAGAGGTGTGGTTTTAGAAGTAGATGGTGATATTTGTTTTCCATCTTTAAGTTCCGATTTAGATTTACAATTTATAGAAATACTTAAAGAGGTTACCTCACAAGTTATGTCTCATCCATATGATAAAAGAACAGTGATAATTGAAGGGCACTCTGATAGCGACCCAATTAGGCCTGACCAAAAATATCATAAAAACCCAGCAGTTAATGCTATTGAGGTTTGGAGGACCAACAGACATTTATCATCTGCTAGGGCATCAGAAGTTGTAGAATATTTAGTAGATTCTTTAAATATAAATGCTGGCAGATTGGTTGCTGCAGGTTATGGAGAATTTTGGCCGTATGGCGCATCTTGGAATGATGTAAAATCAGGCGTCGTTAACGAAAATTTTATTGCTAATGCCAACAAAACTGTCGAACAACGCAATAAAAACAGAAGAGTTAAAATTATTTTTTCAAAAAATTAGTATATTTACTTAGGAGAAGAGTATGAAAAATAGATTTTTTAAAATATTAAGCAATAGTTTGCTGGTTATGTTATGTAACATGATTATGTCATCAACTTTAACGTTAAATGTTAGTGATTTAGATAAATTTCAGATTGAAAACAATCTCAATTCTAAAATAACTAGCGTAATAAGAGATTTGCTTAATTATCAGGACAACCAGTTTGCTGTCACAAGTAATGTTTTGATTTTAGATTCAAGAAACAGCGGTAATTCAGTTTCCAAAACCTTTGGAGCATTAGAGCTGGAGGGTATACTTCCGTCTGTTCCACAAAAAACACAACAAGCAGGCACCGCTAACATTGATGATTATAAAATTCAAATAAAAGATATTACTGTATGGTTAGATTATGAATTAGATATGATTAACGCACAACAAAATATTAGAAAAAGTTTATTTGATTCAATTGATTGGCTTAATGATTGTGAAAATTGTTTAAAATTTAGAACTAAACAGTTTACTGTATCTAAAAACGCGCAGAACAGTACAGCAAACATTAACCCAAACTCAATGAATCCAAATAATTTAGCGACAGAGGATGATCTAAGAATAATAGAGGACAACATTATTTATTTACAAGAACAGATTGAAAAATTTGATGAAAATAGTAATAATAATTCAGCAAAAAATCAATGGATGACAGATTTTTTAAATAAAGAACTTCAAGAACAAAAAGAATTAAACTCTGAATTGTCCGACCAATTAATTGAAAATGCAAAAAATATAATCAGAAGAGATTCTTCAATCATAATGAATACCACATTAGGACAAAAAGAAATTGCTCAAACAGCAATGCAAGAAAATAGTAGAATTGTTGAGAAGGTTTCTGACAATCAATTTGAAAACAATAGATACATGTTAATTGTTTTATTTGTTTTAATTGGAATTGTAGTATTGTTAGTGTTACTGTCTTTTTTTAATAAAGGTCCAAAAACAGTGTATTTACGTCCAAAATCAAATGATAAGACACCCTCTAAAGATGAAATAGTTTCTAATAATCAGCCCAATACACCTCAGAATCTATCCTCTTCAGATCAAATTTCAGAAACAACGAAAGCTTATGAAGACGAAAGTGTTATTCAGTCTGATTTAAAAACAATAAAGCAATCAGCTGTTAAAATGAGCGTTGGACAAAAACACCAGGCTTCACAAATTCTAAAAGATTGGCTAGATGATGGAAATAAAGAAGATTCAGGAAATAATGAACAAGTTGAGGAGAGCAATTAAATGATAAAAGATATTAATAATTTATCAGGTTTAGATAAAGCGGGCCTACTTTTTCAAATTTTAGGCGAATCCTTAGCCTTAACTCTTTTCAATGACCTTACCGAATCTGATTTACTTAAAGTAAGGATTCGCTCGAAAGAGTTAAAGCATGTTGCTGTTAGTTTAAAAAAAGAAATACTAGAAGAATTTTATTTTAAACTGCTTTCAAATCAAAATAAGAGTACAGAATCTCAGTCATCACAAGATTTATTTGATTTTCTTAATAAACTTAACAGTGAGCAACTTTATTACTTATTAGTAAACGAATCAAGCAGAGTAATAGCATTAGGAATAGATCAAGTTTCAGATAATAAAAAACACAGCTTTTTTAATAGACTAGAGGATCCTATACAAAAAAATGAAGTTATTATGGAAATTGGAAACCTTGATAACATTCCATTAGAAGCGGTTGTCACCATAGCAAATAATTTAAAGCAAAAGGTTGCTTTTTTACCTGCACCTAAAAATTTTTCAAGGGGTGGTGGAGAAAGTATGGCTAAAATTTTATCTCAAATGGACACTGATGAAGCGCAACAATATTTAGATCAAATTCAAGGCGAGGACCCTGATTTATATGACGCTATAAAACAACATTATTTAACTTTTGATGATTTATTAGAAATGCCAGAACATTTAATGAAAGATTTCTGGATGAACCCAGACGTTGATCCTGATGTACTAGCAAAAGCATTAAGGGGATATGATGAAGATACTATAAAGGCAATTGTTGAATTTTTACCAAAAAGAAAGCAAGCAATGTTTACTCCTATTGAAAAACCAATCGCTAAAAAAGAAATAAAAATAGCAAGAGCAGATTTAGTAGAAATAGCAAGAAATATGGTTAAGTCAGGAGAATTTAGTATGGATGATATTTTTGGTCAAGAGGAACTTGAATAAAATTCAATAATATTTTTAAGAGGAAGAGGAGATATTTTTCATATCTCCTCTTTTTTTTGCTTAATTTTCTAGTACAATACCCACTAGCAACACTATATCTAATACATTTAGTGTACCATCACCATTAACATCATTGCATGCATTATAACAATCTAATCCACATAATACTGCATTAACCGATAGAACAACATCTAGAACATTTAAAATATTGTCTCCATTTGCATCACCTAAAAGACATCCTGAACCATCATCAATGAGGCCATTCAAAATATTAATATCTTGTTGAATTTGATAACCTTGAAATTCTCCATCAGCAAATCCAATTTTAAGAACGTAAGTTCCATCATCTACACTTGGTATATTTTCAAACGTATGCTCAAAAATTGTCCCTTCTAAATATGTATGTGTTGAAGAAATTAAATTATTTTGATAAAAGCACAACCCATCAGCACCCTGTTCACAAAGCTGTATAGATTTAAACCAGGGCAAGTTGCCTTCTTCATTAACTGAATCAATATACTCAAGTGACACTTTTTGATTATCTATATCAATATTTAAATTATTAACAACGCAATTATTATTGCCTGCTTGTGTTTGGGTAGCCATTATCATTAATCCAGGCGCAGTTTGATCTAGCAAAGTAATATCAATATCAAAACCAGATAATCCAGCTTCTACAGTCACACCTAAAGCAATAAACCCTTCAAAAGAATTAGGCCACGTACCCCAACTAGAATCACCAGTTATTTGAATTAAATCAATTGCTGCCTGCATATAGTTACCGGAAGTCGAGACATTAGTTAAATCGCCAATTTTTTCAAACCCGCTAACATCACCAGTTGCAAGATCACCTGTTATTTTATATAGACCAGGACTTAGTTGACCAAATCCTCCATTGCCATAGCCTATTGCATAAGCAACAGCATCATCTGCTTCAGGATTTACAATTGCTACTCCATATAAGTACCATGGGCCAAAGAACCCACCATCTTCTTGGCAACAACCACCAGAAATACCCATTGACATGAAAATATTGTTTTCACTATATGTTCCTCTTAAATCAAAAATATCTTGATTAGATGAAACATCACCCGCTTCATCTTCTGCTAACAGCGCATAGTGACTAGCTGGCGGAGGAAATGAATTATCTTGATGAAATGGTGTTTGTGAAACGAGAATACGACCATAATCAAAGCCTAAAGGTTCTGAATCTGCAGCTCCTGATAAATACCAATGTATATTTTGATTTCCATCATTTGGAACAATAGACTCCCAAGTATTTTCATATCCTGGGATATTTAACGGATAAGCTGATGCTTCAACCCAAGTATTTTGATTGTCTGTAGATAAGTACATTTTTGCTTCAGGATTAGCAGCTAATAGTTCAGGTGATAAATCTACATTTACAATAAATTCTTCTCTTGGTGCTGTAGATGCTAAATTACTTAATATTTCATTTCGAGACTGATTATTTTTATATAATTTTTTTGCTTCCATAGCTTGTTCCCAAACAATTTGAAACATTTGTTTTTTAATTTCATAACTAGAATTTTGATCATTTAAAGTGTTTGCATAAAACACACTTGTTATGGTTATTAAAATTATTAAATAATTCATATAAGTTCCTTTTTTTAAATTTATCTAAAGTTATTATTTTTTTTTGTGAGCTACAATACAATTTTTAGCGGCACTTAATCTTGCAATTGGAATTCTATATGGTGAACAACTAACATAATTTAGGCCTATTTCTCCACAAAACTTTATTGATTTAGGATCACCACCGTGTTCTCCACAAATTCCAATTTTTAAACTTTTCTTTCTTCTTCTTCCATCTATTACAGCCTTTTTAATTAACCTACCTACACCATCAACATCTATAGTTTTAAATGGGTCTTCATCAAAAATATTGTTATCAAAATAATTTTGAATGAAACTGCCAATATCATCCCTAGAAAAACCGTACGTAGTTTGAGTTAAGTCATTTGTTCCAAACGAGAAAAAGTCTGCATGAGAGGCAATTTCCCCCGCAGTTAAGCATGCTCTAGGAAGTTCAATCATTGTGCCAATTTTATAATTTATTTTAACATTAGTTTTTTGTTCTATTTGGGTTGCAATTTTTTCTACAAGGTTTTTCTGAAAAATGAATTCTTTGTCTGTGCTTACTAACGGAATCATTATTTCTGGCTTAGGATTATAACCCTCTTTAATTAACCGTGCTGCTGCTAGTAAAATTGCCTCAACTTGCATTTCTGCAATTTCAGGAAAAGAAATAGATAATCTACATCCTCTATGCCCTAACATTGGGTTTATTTCAAATAAATCAATAATTCTATTAATTATTAATTTGCTTTTTACACCCATTTCCTGCGCAAGACTATCAATTAATTTTATGTTTTTTTGCGAAGGTAAAAATTCATGTAACGGAGGATCTAATAATCTTATTGTTACAGGTTTAGGCGACATAGTTTTTAATATTCTGTAAAAATCATTTTTTTGGTAGGGAAGTAACCTCATAATAGCTTTTTTTCTAGAAGTAGAATCGTTTGAAAGTATCATTTTTTGAACATTTCTAATTCTTTTTTTATCAAAAAACATATGCTCAGTTCTACATAAGCCAATCCCCTCAGCTCCAAGCTTTATTGATAGTTTAGCATCTTTTGGGTTGTCTGCATTTGTTCTCACTTTTAACTTTTTGACTTTATCAGACATTTCCATTAAACGTTTAAAAAAAAGATTATCTGAAAAATTAGATTTTACTAAGCCAATTTTTTTATCATAAATTGTTCCAATAGAACTATTAATTGTAAACCAGTCCCCCTGTTTATACTTAATGTCATTTACCGTTAAAATTTTATTTTTTAAATCTATATTTAGTTTTGAGCAGCCAACGACACAAGGTTTACCCCACCCTCTAGCAACTAATGCAGCGTGCGAAGTCATACCCCCCTTTGCTGTAATAATTGCCTCTGATACATGCATTCCTTGCACATCTTCTGGTGATGTTTCATGTCTTACTAAAATTACTTTTTTCTTTTTTGCATGCCATTTTTCTGCATCTTCTGCACTAAATACAATTCTTCCATGAGCACCACCCGGACTAGCAGGTAAGCCTGTTGCAATCGGTATATATTCTAATTCTTTAGTAGGATTAACCTTAGTATGCATTATCTCATCTAAATTTTTTGGTGTAATTCTACTAATAACATCATTTTGTGATATTAATTTATCATCATACATTTCTATTGCAATCCTAATTGCAGCATCCCCAGTCCTCTTGCCAGTTCTAGTTTGCAGCATCCATAATTTTTTATCTTCAACAGTAAATTCTATATCTTGCATTTCTTTGTAATGTTTTTCAAGTTTCTTTTTAATTTTTAATAATTTAATATATATTTTTGGAAATAATTTTTCTAAGGTATCATTGTTTTTTGTTTGGCTAGTTTTACTATTTTCATTAATTGGTTTTGGCGTTCTAATACCTGCAACAACATCTTCTCCTTGTGCATTTTCTAGCCACTCACCATACAATTCATTTTCACCTGTCGATGGATTTCTAGTAAAAGCTACCCCGGTTGCAGAATCTTCACCTAAATTACCAAATACCATACTTTGCACATTAACAGCAGTGCCCCATTCATCAGGAATTGATTCAATTTTTCTATATTGAACAGCTCGTTTACCATTCCATGATTTAAATACTGCCTCTATTGATCCTATTAACTGCGCTTTTGCTGAATCAGGAAAATCCATCCCTAAATTTCTTTTTATAGATTTTTTAAATTGAGAAATTAATTCCTTCAAATCTTCAACAGTTAAATCTGAATCTTTTTTAATTTTTCTTTTATTTTTTTGTTTTTCAAGAACATCTTCTAGTTTTTCTCTAATTTTAATTTGATGCTTATTTTCAGCTTTCTCCATCACTACATCAGCATACATCATTATTAATCTTCTATATGAATCATATACAAATTTTTCATTATTTGTTTTTTTTATTAAACCAGGTATAGTTTTTGATGTTAAACCAATATTTAACACTGTTTCCATCATACCTGGCATAGACATTCTTGCTCCAGATCTAACAGACAACAACAAAGGGTTTTTGGTGTCACCAAATTTTTTCCCTAGATTTTTTTCAATTTTTATTAGAGCTTTGTTTATGGCAGAATGAATATTTCTACCTAACTTTCCTTTTTCTAGAAAATGGTTGCAAATATGTGTAGGGATAGTAAATCCTGGCGGCACAGGTATTTTTAAATTAGACATTTCTGCTAAATTTGCGCCCTTACCACCAAGTATATTTTGTTGATTAGCATTACCTTCAGTAATTCCTGAACCAAACAAATAAACGTTTTTCATATTTTTTATAATTATTAATTATGATTAGATTTAACAAAGTATAATCTACATTAAATGATATATTTGTGAAATATATTTATAGAAATAGGAGGAAATGTGAAAGTTGAAAGAATTAATAGAGGAACATGGGGAAAGCTTAGAGCATACTTTGATTTAAGAACTTCTGATGGTTTTGTAATTAAAGGCTTTAAAATTGTTGAAGGCATAAACGGTTTATTTGTTAGCATGCCTAGCCAAAAAGGAACTAATCAAGAAGGTGGTGAAGAATGGTATGATACTGTTTGGGCTGATAAAGACGTAAAGGATGAACTAGAAAAAATAGCAATTCGTGAATATGGCCAAGATAACCCAGAAGGCTCACAACCATTTAATAATGAAAGCACTCAATCTCCAGAAAGCAATACACAAGACGTAAAAAACGAGGAATTTAATGATGATGATATTCCATTTTAATATAAAGATTTTATATGTTTAAATTTCTTTTTTCATCAATAGGTCAAAAAATGCAAATTGCATTTTCAGGTTTTGCGCTGTCAGTATTTTTGCTATTTCATTTATTTAATAATTTAGTTCTGTTCACAGGAAAAGAAAACTTTAACAATATGGTAAGTTTTCTTAAGAGCGTTCACCTACTAGTAAGAATATTAGAGTTTGGACTTGTTGCGATTATACTTTTACATATTGTTAATGCAATAGTTACCACGATAAAGAATAAAAAAGCAAACAATGGTAAATATGCAGTTTCAACAGACACTGCCCCCAGATCATCCAAAACAATGATTTGGTCAGGACTAGTAATATTGTTCTTTTTTATTATACACTTAAGATATTATTGGTATACCTTTCAGCTTTTAGATAAAGATGCAAATTTTTATGATTACATGCTGTTAAATAAATTTGGTTTTCTTGGCCACACCCCAACAGCAATAATTTACATTGCATCAATATTATTAATATCAACACATTTAAAACATGGATTTATGTCAATATTTAAGACGTTTGGTGTTCCCTTAAAATATAGAGAAGGCATTCTAAAATATGTGGCAGCATTATTTTGGGCAGTTATACCAGCAGGATTTATTATCGTTATATTAGGTATACAACTAGGTATTATAAGCTAGTTTGTCTACATTTTAATAATTTGTCTACAAAATTCTTTTCTCGTTAATATATTTGTTTTACATTATATATTGTAGGATTTAGAAATATTTAACTTTATACAATTAATCGTGCAAAACGTGTATGATAATAAATTTTTTTTGTTTAAGTTATGAGTATGAGAGAAATGAACATTGAAGATAAAAGAGAAGATTTTGGTTATGACGAAAATCTTTTCAAAAACTTTTTAAAAGATAACCCTGATATACCAAAAGGAACTTTTCAGATAAAGAAAAGAGCTTCCTCCTATTATTGGTATTATACTCTGAGCGCGAAATTAGATAGCAGAGTTAAGTATATTTCAAAAGCAGAAATCATTAAAGAGGGTAAAAATTCAAGTTTTATGCTTGCATTAGAGTTGCTTAAAGGAAAACTTGAGGAGTCGTCACGCTTAAAATCTAATCAACCTGATGGACCATTGAAAGATATGTGGACAAGCCATAAATTTTCAATGAACCTTGTTAACCCTGCAAACAAAAGAAAATATAAAGTAATTGTTGTAGGAACAGGCTTAGCTGGTGCTTCTGCATGCGCAACATTGGGAGAGTTAGGTTATAATGTTGATGCTTTTTCATTTCATGAGTCACCAAGAAGGGCCCACAGCATTGCAGCTCAAGGTGGTATCAATGCTGCAAAAAATTATCGAAACGATGGTGATAGTATTTTTAGACTATTTTATGATACAATTAAAGGTGGTGATTATCGCTCTAGAGAATCAAATGTATATAGATTAGCAGAAATTAGTAATAATATTATTGATCAATGTGTAGCACAAGGTGTTCCTTTTGCGCGAGAGTATGGAGGCTTACTTGATAATAGGTCATTTGGTGGTGCACAAGTCTCACGAACTTTTTATGCACGCGGACAAACTGGACAACAATTATTATTAGGTGCATATTCTGCATTAACTAGACAAATGAATCTTAAGAAAGTAAAATTTCATTCTAGAACTGAAATGGTTGATATTATAGTAATTGATGGCCAAGCCAAAGGAATTGTCACAAGAAATATTTTAGATGGATCTATAAAAGCACATATGGCTGACGCTGTTGTACTTGCAACTGGTGGATATGGAAATGTTTTTTATTTATCAACAAATGCTATGGCTAGTAATGTCACTGCGACTTGGCGCGCTCACAAAAAAGGTGCTTTCTTTGCAAATCCAAGTTTTTGTCAAATTCATCCAACATGCATACCTGTATCAAGTGATCATCAGTCAAAGCTAACATTAATGAGTGAAAGTTTAAGAAATGATGGTAGAGTTTGGGTACCTAAAGAAAAAGGTGATAAAAGAAACCCTAAAGAAATTCCAGATAATGAAAGAGATTACTATTTAGAAAGAATTTATCCTTCTTTTGGAAATTTAGTACCAAGGGATGTGGCTTCAAGAAGAGCGAAAGAAATGTGCGATATGGGTCATGGCGTTGGAGAGACTGGATTAGCCGTATATTTAGATTTTGAAGATGCTATCAATAGATTAGGAGAATCTTCTGTTGCTGCAAAATATGGTAATTTATTTGATATGTATAAACAAATAACTGGAGAGAATCCATATAAAACACCTATGAAAATTTATCCAGCCATTCATTATACAATGGGTGGTTTGTGGGTAGATTACAATTTAATGAGTAATCTCCCTGGACTTTTTGTCATTGGAGAAGCAAACTTTTCTGATCACGGGGCTAATAGATTAGGAGCAAGTGCTTTAATGCAAGGATTAGCCGATGGATATTTTATTGCTCCAAACTGTGTCGGTAATTATCTAGCAACACAAAAACCAATTGATCAAAAACTTAACCATTCAATTATTGATGAAGACGTTAATAATGCCAAAATATTTTTCGATAAATTAATCAATACAAACGGTAGTCATTCAGTTGATGAAATACACAAAAAATTAGGAAGATTAATGTGGGATCATGTGGGTATGGCTAGAAATGAAAAAGGATTAAAATTTGTTTATGATGAAATTCAAAAACTAAAAGAAATTTTTAATAATGATATAAATATTCCAGGCAACCAAACCTTTAATCCTGAGCTAGAAAAAGCTGGACGATTAGGAGATTTTTTAGAGCTTGGCCAATTAATGGCTATTGATGCTTTAAATCGTAATGAATCTTGTGGTGGACATTTTAGAGAAGAATATCAAACTGAAGAAAATGAAGCACAAAGAAACGATAAAGACTATGCTTATGTATCTGCATGGGAATTTAACCAAGACATTAAACAGTCAAAATTACATAAAGAGAATCTAGATTTTAAAGAAGTTAAACTTACTTCAAGGAGTTACAAGTAATGAAATTAAATTTAGAAATATGGAGACAGGCTGATGCCAAAACTCAAGGCTATTTAGAAAAACATACTTTAGACGGTGTTACGGGTGATATGTCTTTTTTAGAGATGTTGGATCTATTAAATAATAAGCTTGTATCAGAAAATAAAGAAGTTATTGCTTTTGATCACGATTGCAGAGAAGGTATTTGTGGAACATGCGGTGTTGTAATAAACGGGAGACCTCATGGTCCAATTTCTGGTGTAACAACATGTCAACTGCACATGAGAAGTTTTAAAGATGGTGATACAATTATAATTGAGCCTTGGAGAGCAAACTCTTTTCCAATTATTAAGGATTTATCTGTTGATAGAACTGCATTTGATAGAATCATGGAGTCAGGTGGTTATGTCTCTGTATCTACAGGACAAGCAACTGAAGCAAATTCAATCCCCATACCAAAAGAAAATGCTGATGCTGCTTTTGAATCTGCCACATGTATAGGGTGTGGAGCTTGTGTTGCTTCTTGTAAAAATTCTTCTGCTATGTTATTTGTTGGTGCAAAAGTCACTCATCTTTCATTGCTGCCACAAGGGCAAGCAGAAAGACCTAATAGAGCTTATAATATGGTGAATCAAATGGATAAAGAAGGATTTGGTAACTGTACTAATACAGGTGCATGTGAAGTTACTTGTCCTAAAAATATTTCTATTGAAAACATTGTTACACTAAATAAAGAGTATATTAAATCAAACTTAAGTTAATTTGATTGCTCAAGTGTAAAACTAAAAGTCTTGGTAAGATATACGCCTACTTTTTCTTTGCCTTGGCGAGCTGGCTTCCACTTTGATTTTTTTATAACATCAATACAGACTTGATCTAAGCAAGGTATTGATTGTAATATTGCAACCGTTGATAAATCAACTTTGCCTACTTCATCAACATAAAATTCAACTACTACTTTACCTTCTACCCCAGCTGTTCTACATATTTCAGGATATCTTGGCGCCAATGGTTTTTTGGGTGTAGGAGCTCTATCATATGCAACAAACTTCCTTGTTGAACCCTTCTTTTTTGAGGGTGGTGTAGACCAAGAATCAAACCCTTCTATATCAGTGTCCATAAAGTCTAGAGTATCAATTTCTGTGTCTTCATCAGCCTCAATTGGTATTGCGGGTCTTGCACTTTTAAATTTTTGTTGTTGTTGAATTTGTGTAACAAGTTCAACTTTTAAAATCTCAGTATATTCTGCTTCTTCAATAATTATTTCACTTTCAATAACTTGTGGAAATAAATAAAATAATGAGATTAAAGTCATCATTACTGATATAAAAACAGTTCTAATTCTTAAAGGATAAGTTTGCTCATAATAATCTTTTCTCATATCTAAATACCACTTATTTTTTTTGCAGCATAACTTAGTTTTAGAGCATTAGCTTCTCTACATTCATCATGAATTTTTTGAATTAATTCCATTGTAGTATTTTGGTCCGCTTTAAACTGCACTACCATTTTACCAGGATCAATACTTGACTCTAATTTAAATTTAAGTAGCTCACTTACATCATTTATATTAGTTAAAGTTTGATCATCTACACAAACGCTTCCATCTTTAGTCTGCCATATATATATAACAGTTTTTCTGTTCTCAAGTTTTTCTATTTTTTTTGCACTTGGATCTTGAACTTTTAATCCATCAAATGTTTTCATTACTGTCGTAACCATGAAAAAAATTAGCAACATGAATATTATATCAGGTAATGAGGCAGTTGATACTGTTGATTTACTTTTAGTCTTTTTATTTATGTTCATGATTCAACCACTGATATTTTTTTGCATTCTGCTAATTTTAATTGATCCAATACTTTTAAAAATGTTTGGTATTGTGCTTTTTGATCAGTTATTACAACAAAAATAGGTTGCTTTTCTTTACCATCAGCACCTGGAGGATTAGTAAGTTGAAACTCTTGAACTAAATTTCGAGCATTTTGTTCAATTTGATTGATATTCATGATTTCTCCGTCAAACAATACTTGCCCTGAAGATTTAACTAAAATTTTAGCAATTTCGTCTGCTTTTCTAGGTGAAGGATCTGATTCGTAAGGAGGTAAAATCATTGTTAAGCCTTCACCAGGATCAATTGTAGTTGTTACTAGGAAAAATACCAAAAGTAAAAATGCTATATCTGCCATTGATGATGAATTTATTTCATCAACTTCTCTTCTTTTCTTTATAATCATAATTATTTAGAAAAATTTTCCACAGATTTTAAAAAAGCATTTACTGATTTTTGAATTGAAACTATTTGATTATCAATTATATATAGTACTGTATTTTGAAGTATCTGTAAAATAACAGCAACAACTAAGCCAAATGCGGTTGTCAGTAAAGCTTGTGAAATACCTTCAGCTACAATTTTAGCACTAATATTGTCAGCAGCAGCAATCGCATCAAAAGCACTTACCATGCCCCATACTGTTCCTAAAAAGCCAAGCATAGGTGCTGTGGCAATGCACAAAGCTATCCATGTCATATTTTTTTCTAATGATGCCATTTCAACATTTGCTTGCGCATCAATAGATTTTTCAACACCTTCTGAACCTTTTTCAATGTTTGCAATGCCAACTAAAAATAAATTTGCTATTGGCCCTTGACCCTTTTCACAATAAGTTTGGGCTTCTAATGTTCCAGATGAGTCTAATTTATTCACAACATCTGAAGCAAAAGATTCTCCCCATTTAAGAGTGGAAACAAGGTGAATTAATCTTTCACCTACAAAAATAAGTCCAACGATAAAAATCCCTAAAATTGGCCACATGAAACTTCCACCGTTTATAAATAATTCAACCATTTTATCTCCTATTATTAAATACTAAATTATTCTAAATTATCTTTTGAAATATTAATATAAATTACTTTTCATACAAATAAATTTATAATGATAATTTAATTAATTTTTTTCAGAAAAATAAAAATTACTTGTAATCCCTTAAGACACTGATTGATTTAGTAATTTGATTATCATAAATACTTCTAATTTTATAACTCATATTTTTACCCCATAAAGAGTTAGCAACTTCTGCATAAATATCATATTTTATAAAATACCAATCTCTTTCAAGCTCATTAATATCATATGAAATTTCATTATCATCAAGCCATTTAATAAAATTTTCAAATTCAATGTTTATGATTTTTTTATTTTTAACGATATCATAAAAGTCATTTTCTTTTATTTTTTGAAAGTATAAATTATTTTGATTTTTGAAATAAGAAGCATATTTAAATATTGGCCTTTTATTGTTTAATCTTACTTTATTCTTTAAAAACAATATAAAATCTTCTTCATAATTAACTTCAAAATCAGGCCAGATACCTCCTCCACCATATACTATTCTACCACTTTTTGTATAGTGTTTTGTTTTATTTAGTGTTGTATCTTCAATAGAATTCTGATCATAATAGTTTCCTATACCCTCATCGTAAGGTCTTTGTATTAATCTACCTGCAGGTGTAAAATATTGAGCAATAGTTATTCTTGCTGCAGAACCATCCATTAAATCAATTTGTCTTTGAACTAATCCTTTACCAAAACTTCTTTCACCAACTACATATGCTCTATCTAAATCTTGCAGCGCTCCTGATACAATTTCACTGGCACTAGCTGAGCCATTATTAATAAGCACCACTAAATCATATTTTTTATCATAAATGCTTTTTGAGCTAAAATAAACTTCATTTGCTGATCTTATTTTACCCTTAGTATATACAATGGTATCTCGATCTGTTAAAAATAAGTCAACCATTTTGACAGCTTGCCCAAGTAAACCGCCACCATTATTTCTTAAATCTAATATTAGTTTTTCAATGCCATCTCTTTCTAAATTATAAAGCGCCTCTGATAATTCTTGATAAGTATTATTAGCAAATCTATTTATTTTAACATAACCTATTTTTTGATCTTCGTATTGGTAAGCTGCAATAACACTTTTAATAGGGATTTTATCTCTTATTAGTGTAACTTCAAAAGTTTCTATTTCACCTGGCCTTTGTATTTGTATTTGTACCTCACTACCCTTTTTACCCCTTAATTTTTTGAATATTTGATCATTTGAAAGTTTATAAGCAGACTCATCATTTATTTTTATAATTTTATCGCCAGGCTGCAAACCCGCTCTTTCTGATGGCGTTTCTGGAATAGGAGAAATTACTGTGATAAATCCATCAATCATACTGAATTCAATACCAATACCTTCAAATTCGCCTTCAAACTGTTCACTAATTGATTCATACTCTTTTTTGGATATATATTGTGAATGCGGATCCAATTCTTCAAGAAATCCTCTTATTGCTCCTTCCATAGCTTCATTAATATCAAAATCTTCAAAATATAACTCTTGAGCTAAAGTTACCACTTGATTTAGCTTTTTAAAAGCTGATAGAGGACTAGCGCCTAATTGAAATAAACTGAACACCAATATCAATACAATTAATATATATTTTGTTTTTCTCATATGTATAAAAATACAATAATATTTTATATATTTTATGCTTTGAATATTTTTTTTTATTTACAAAATATAGTGGATTATGAGTAATCATCAGAAATACATTTCTATTAAGGGTGCCAGAGAAAATAATTTAAACAATATTGATATTAAAATACCTAGAGATAAATTTGTTGTTATTACTGGGCTATCAGGATCAGGTAAATCATCGTTGGCATTTAATACTATATATGCAGAAGGACAAAGGCGTTATGTAGAATCTTTATCATCATATGCAAGGCAGTTTATTGGCATTATGGAAAAACCAGATTTAGACTACATTGAAGGTTTGTCTCCATCTGTTTCAATTGATCAAAAGTCTTCTTCAAGAAATCCAAGATCTACTGTTGGTACAGTTACTGAAATTTATGATTATTTAAGATTATTATTTTCTAGAATCGGTTCACAACATTGTATAAAGTGTAATAAGGAAATTACAAAACATACCATAGAGGATATTCTTAGTTTTGTACTTTCTTTACCAAAAAACACACGTATTACTATATTAAGCCCAATTATTAGAAATCAAATTATTAAAGATAAAAGCTTTATTAAAAATTTTCAAAAAGAAGGGTTTATAAGATGCAGAATCAATGGGTCTATAAAAGATTTTTCATCAATAAAGCGTATATCTAAAACAAAGAAATATAATGTTGAAATAGTAGTAGATAGATTAATTATTAAAGAAAACATACATGATAGATTACTACAATCACTTGAGTTGGCATATAAGCTTGGAAATGGAATATTATTTATAAACTATGATTCCAAAGATAAATTTTTTTGTGAATCTTTATACTGCTATGATCACGATATAAGCTATGATATTTTGCAGCCTAGTAATTTCTCATTTAATTCTCCACTAGGTGCGTGTAAAAGCTGCGATGGATTAGGAACATCAATTTCTTTAGATCCTGATTTGATTATTACCAATTATAATAAGAGCATTAAACAAGGGTGTATAGAACCTTTGGGACCACAACCAAGTGATAATTGGTATGGTAATATTTTAAAAGAGCTATCAGATTCTTTAGGATTTTCATTTACAACACCATGGAAAAATTTATCGCATGAAATTCAAAATATTATTTTATATGGACCATCAAATAAAATTAAACTATCAGTTCATTCACAAAAAGGTATACTGAATCATAATTACGAAGGTATCATACCAAATCTTACCCGAAGATATCATAACACACATTCATCTTATATTAAAGATTGGATTGAAAAATATATGACTATACAACCATGCTCTGAATGCAAGGGAGCCAGACTAAACCAAAAATCTCTTCATACTTATATAAATCAAATCAATATTAATGAAATAACGCAAAAACCTATTCACAGCTTATTTAAGTTTATAAATGATCTTGATTTAACAGATTCAAAACGACAAGTATCAAATGAAATTTTAAAAGAAATTAAAAACAGGTTAGAATTTTTAATAAATGTTGGTTTAGATTATCTTACTTTGAACAGATCCTCAAGGACACTATCTGGTGGAGAAATGCAACGTATTAGATTAGCAACTCAAATAGGCTCGCAACTTGTAGGTGTCTTATATGTTTTAGACGAACCTTCAATTGGGCTTCACCCAAGAGATAATGCAAAATTAATAAAAACACTTCAACAATTAAAAAGCTTAGGCAACACAGTATTAGTTGTTGAGCATGATGAACAAATGATGAAATTATGTGATTGGATTATAGATTTAGGGCCTGGAGCAGGTGTAAATGGAGGCAATATTGTAGCTCAAGGTACACCAAAAAAGATCCAACAAATAAAAGAATCTGTTACAGGACAATTTTTATGTGGCCAAAGAAAGATTTTAACACCAAAATTTAGGAGAACAGGCCAAAACAAACAATTATCATTAATAAATGCAAAAGGAAACAATTTAAAAAATATTTCTATATCTATTCCTTTGGGTTGTTTTGTTAGCATCACTGGAGTGTCTGGTTCTGGAAAGTCAACGCTTATAAATCAAACACTTTATCCAATACTAGCACAAAAGTTTTTTTCGAATCGTTTAAAACCTCTTAGTTACGGTGAAATTAATGGAGTAGCTTATTTAGATAAAGTCGTTAATATTACTCAGTCTCCCATTGGGAAAACTCCTAGGTCTAATCCTGCTACATATACAGGAGTTTTTGGACATATACGAGATTTATATAGTCAGCTTCCTGATGCAAAGGTTATGGGATACAAACCTGGAAGATTTTCTTTTAATGTTAAGGGAGGTAGATGTGAACATTGTCAAGGAGGTGGATTAATTAAAATAGAAATGCACTTTTTATCTGATGTATATATTACTTGTGAGAGATGCAAAGGAAAACGATTTAATAATCAAACTTTACAAATCAAATATAAATCGAAAAATATTTATGATATATTAGATATGACTATTACAGAAGCTTTCAAATTTTTTAAATCTCATAAACCTATTGCAAGAAAACTTAACACTTTATGTAAAGTTGGACTTGGATATATAAAATTAGGTCAACAAGCAACAAGTTTATCTGGAGGAGAATCTCAAAGAATCAAATTATCAACCGAATTATCAAAAGTAAATACAGGGAAAACATTATATATTTTAGATGAACCAACTACAGGGCTACATTTTCAAGATATTGAAATGTTAATTGAAGTCTTAAATAGTTTAGTAGAAAAAGGCAATACTGTTTTGGTGATAGAGCATAATTTAGATGTTATAAAATCATCAGATTGGATTATAGACTTAGGACCAGAAGGGGGAGACAAAGGTGGTTTTATAGTTGCTCAAGAAACGCCAGAAGAATTAACTAAAATTAAAAATTCATACACTGGCAAATTCCTAAAAAATATTTTGTAAATACCACTTTTTTTCAGTGCTATATTATAATTATATTACAGAGGCGTAATTGAATATGGATAAACAAAATCATCAAGAAGACGAAAAAATAACAACTCCTGATCAGCTGATAGAGGATATCAATACAGATAAATCACTTAGGCCAATGACATTTAACGATTTTGTTGGTCAAGAACAAATTGTTGCCAATTTGAAAATATACATTGAAGCAGCAAAAAATAGGTCAGAGTCCCTTGATCATGTTTTATTGTTTGGTCCACCAGGCCTAGGAAAAACTACTCTAGCAAATATTATTTCTAAAGAAATGAATGTTAATATTAAGATGACATCTGGGCCTGTGATTGATAGAGCTGGAGATTTAGCAGGCATTTTAACTAATTTAATTGAACATGATGTTTTATTTATTGATGAAATTCATAGACTAAATAGCGTTGTGGAAGAATATCTGTATTCAGCGATGGAGGATTATTCAATTGATATTATGATTGATAAAGGACCGAATGCTAGGAGTGTCCAGCTATCCTTAAGTGAGTTTACTTTAATTGGGGCAACCACTAAACTAGGAAATTTAACTTCACCTTTACGCGATAGATTTGGTGTTATTTTAAGATTAGATTTTTATAATCACGAAGATTTATTACAAATAATTAAACGGTCAGCTAAAATATTAGATATAGATATTAACGAAAATGCAGCATCAGAAATAGCTAGAAGATCAAGAGGCACTCCAAGAATTTCTAATCGTATTCTTAAAAGAGCTAGAGATTTTGCAGATATAAAAGCAGATGGCAAAATTACTCACGATATAGCAAAATTGACTTTATCTAAATTAGACATTGATGATTCAGGCCTAGATTTTATGGATAGAAATATTCTTAATACTTTAATTTTAAAATTTAATGGAGGCCCAGTAGGGCTAGAATCATTAGGAGTAGCTTTATCAGAAGATTCTAGAACAATTGAAGAAGTGTATGAGCCTTATCTTATTAAGGAAGGATTCATACAAAGAACACCAAGAGGAAGAAAAGCTTTACAAAAGGCATACAAACATTTGAAAATTGATTTCAATGAAGAAAATAAATAAAATTTAATAAAGGGGATAAAATGTTTTTTGGAACAGTAGAAAAACCACCACGTTTATCAGAGTTTGATTTAGAAATACCAGAAAAATTAATTGCTAAAAATCCATCTAAAAAAAGAGATGAGTGCAAATTAATGGTTCTAAATCGTCAAGATAAAACAATTGAACATAAAAAATTTAAAGATGTAGGATCTTATTTTAAAAAAGGTGAGGTTTTAGTCTTAAATAATACTCAAGTTTATCCTGCACGTTTATATGCAAAAAAAGATAAATCAGATGCTAAGGTAGAAGTTTTTTTATTACGCGAGCTAGCTAATAATTTATGGGAAGCTATGGTAAAGCCAGCACGTAAAGTAAGAATAGGTAACAAATTAATTCTTAGCAAAGATATTTCATGCGATGTCATTGACAACACTGTATCTGGAGGGCGTGTATTAAGATTTGATTACGATGAAAAAGAGTTGTATAATTTTATAGATAATAATGGAAACTGCCCTTTGCCTCCATATATTGATAGAAAGCCTGTAGAATCAGATAAAGTAAATTATCAAACGGTATATGCAGAAGAGCGTGGATCAGTTGCTGCTCCTACAGCTGGTATGCATTTTACCAAACCCCTTTTAAATAAAATTGAAAAATCAGGAGTTAAAATTGCTACAATTACTTTACATATTGGTTTGGGGACATTTAAACCCATTTTAGTTGAAGATTTAACTAGACATAATATGGATTCAGAGTATTATTCTGTTCCCCCCTCAACAGCAACAGTGATAAATGATGCAAAATCAAAAAGAAAAAAAATTACTGTTGTCGGAACATCAACTATAAGAACCTTAGAGACAGTAGTTGTATCTGGTTTTCAGATTACAGCAAAAAAAGGATGGACAGATAAATTTATTTATCCGCCTTACAAATTTAAGATGGCTGATAGATTAATCACTAATTTTCATCAACCTCAATCGACATTAATGATGCTAGTTTCTGCATTTGCTGATAAAGAATTTATAATGGATGCATATTCAGAAGCTATTAAGAAAAAATATAGCTTCTATTCATATGGTGACGCTATGATGATTATCTAAAATGTTAAAAATTGGTCAAGGATATGATGTTCATCAACTAAAATCAGGCTTACCTTTAATTTTAGGTGGAGTAGAAATTGAACATGCAAAAGGCATTGCTGGACACAGTGATGCTGATATTTTAATACATGCTATTATTGATGCTATTTTAGGAGCATTTAATATGGGGGACATAGGTGCAATGTTTCCAAACGACGAAAAATGGTTAAATGCAACCGGACTCAATATGCTTTTACATATGAAAGAAAAAATTAAGTCCAAAGTTAATAAAATGAATATTATTAATATTGATTCTACTATTATATTACAAGCTCCTAAATTGCAATCCTATATTCTTCAAATGAAACAGAATATCGCTAATGCATTAGAAATTAGTCCGGATTCAATTTCTATTAAAGCAACAACGACGGACCACTTAGGGTTTATTGGCAAAGAAGAAGGAATAGGTTGTATAGCAATTTGTTTAGTTAATCATGAATAGTAATTCTCCAAGATTAAGATTTGCACCTAGTCCTACCGGATATTTACATGTTGGAGGATTAAGGACTGCACTTTATAATTTTTTTATAGCTAAACATTTTTCAGGATCATTAGTATTAAGGATTGAAGATACAGATCAAAATAGATTAGTAGAAAATGCAGAAGAAAATTTAATTAAAATGTTAAAATGGGCCGGCGTAAACTTTGATGAGGGTCCACATATTAGCAATCAAAAATATGGGCCTTACAGACAATCTGAAAGGTTACACATTTATAAAAAGTATTATTTACGCCTAATAGAAAAACAGCTTGCATACCCATGTTTTTATTCTGCTGATAGGATTAATGATTTAGCAACAGGTAAAATAACTTCTGAAGATGCTACCATTGAAGATGAAATATATAAGGATTTTATTTTATCTGAAGTATTGGAAAAAATGAAAAAAGAAAAATTTGTAGTTAGATTAAAAATACCAAAAAATGAATCGATTGAATATACAGATTTAGTTAAAGGCACTGTAAAATTCGATCTTAATTTAATTTCTGATCCTATTTTAATCAAGTCTGATGGATTCCCAACATATCATTTTGCAAATGTTATTGATGATCATCTAATGAAAATAACTCATGTGGTTAGAGGTGAAGAGTGGTTGCCTAGCATACCCAAGCATATAGTTTTATATAATTCTTTAGGTTGGGAAAAGCCCCAATTTGCCCATTTACCTTTACTTCTTAATGATGATAAAAGTAAGCTATCCAAAAGAAAAAATGATGTTTCAATTGAGAGTTACATAGATAAAGGATACACAAAAGAAGCACTGGTCAATTTTTTGTCATTATTAGGTTGGCATGAAAAAGGAGATAAAGAGATATACAATTTCAATGAGCTTATTAATTCATTTTCTCTAGATCGAGTTAATAAATCTGGAGCAATATTTGATGTGCAAAAATTAAATTCATTTAATAATTATTATATAAAAAACTATGAAACTAATCAATTAAAATTATTATTAGTAAATTTTGTACCAAAATCTTGGGAGTTAACAGATGAAATAATCGATCTTGTTAAAGATAAAGCTGTAACTTTGGCAGATTTTAAAAATTTACTACAATTTTTGTTTGAAGACATAATTTTGACAGAACAGCACCAAGAAATAATTAATTTAGATATATCACAAAAAATTTGTAAATCTTTTTTGGATGAATTTAATAATAAAAAACCCCTAAAAATAATAGCGCAAAATGTTCAACAAAATACATCTTGCACGCCTAAAGAGTTTTGGAACATAACAAGAATATCATTAACAGGAAATGAACACGGACCTTCTCTTGATGCGATTTTAAAAATATATGGATCAACTAAAGTAAATGCATTAATTAAAAATGTTCTCAAAAAGACTTAACACTAAATCATATGCTAAGATTAATTTAGGCCTTAAAGTTTTAGATTCATTACCTGATGGCTATCATTCAATAATAACAATAATGCAAGAAATTGATTTTTTTGATTTGATATCAATTTCACAAAAAGAACACAATAAAATACAATTAATTTGTAATGGACCAATAAGCGTACCAGATGATAAAACAAATTTATGTTACAAAGCTGCTAAATTAATTTATGATAATTATGATTGTCCACATGGATTAGATATTTCTTTAACAAAAAACGTTCCTACAGGCGCAGGGCTTGGCGGAGGTTCAAGTAATGCAGCAACAGTTTTAAAACAATTAAATGAAATTTTTGAACTTAAAATAAGTAAAAATCACTTACGTGAATTAGCATTGGAAATTGGCTGTGATGTACCATTTTTTATAGATGGAGGAATTCAGCTTTGTGAAGGCAAAGGTGAAAAATTAACTCCAATGTCGATTGATTTAAGTAAATATTTTATCGTTTTAATATTACCTAATTTTTCTGTTTCAACTAAATGGGCTTACAGTTTTTTTAAAAATGATTTGTGTAAAAGATTTGATAGCAATAAATTTCGGTCCTTTCAACAATGTGTTGATTGGACGTTGTTTGAAAATGATTTTGAAAAAGTAATTAACTTAACGTATCCGGAGATTGATCAGATTAGAAGCGTTTTAGAATCTCAAAAAGCTTTATTTGTTAGTCTGTCGGGCAGTGGCTCGACTATGTTTGGTGTTTTTGATGACATTTTAAATGTTGATTTAACAAATCACACACTTAAATCACACAATTCCCACATAGTACAGCCCATTTTTAAAAATTAAACTTTGGGGGATCGTCTAATGGCAGGACACATGGTTTTGGTCCATGGAATCGGGGTTCGACTCCCTGTCCCCCAGCATTATTATGAAGATATTTAGCGGAAATTCAAATTTATTACTAGCTACTGAAATAGCAAAATATTTAAAACTACCATTAGGATTGGTTGATATTGATCAATTTAGTGATGGTGAATTAAAAGTAGCCTTTAAAGAAAATATACGTGGTGAAGATGTTTTTTTAGTTCAAGCAACAAACCCACCAGCTGAAAATTTAATGGAATTACTTTTAATGCTTGATGCAGCAAAAAGGGCGTCTGCTAAGACTGTGACAGCAGTGATTCCGTACTTTGGATATTCTAGACAAGATAGAAAAGATCAACCTAGAGTTCCAATTTCAGCACGAATGATATTAGATTTAATAGCTTCGGTTGGTGTTGATCGAATGATTACGATGGATTTACATTCTCCTCAAATACAGGGCTTTACAAACGTTCCATTTGATAATCTATATTCTAGAATTGTATTATTTAATCGATTAAAAAAATATAATTTAAACTATGATACTGGAGTTGTTTTAGCACCAGATGTAGGAAGTGCTAAAATGAGTCAAGCATACGCAAAAAAATTGGGATTAGGTTTTGCACTAATTGACAAAAGAAGACCTTCACACAATGTATCTAAAGTTGTTAATTTAATTGGTGATTTAGAAAATAAGCAAGTATTTATCATTGATGATATGATTGATACAGCTGGCACAATATGCAACGCTGCAGTAACTGCTATGGAACATGGAGCTAAATCAGTTATAGCAATAGCAACCCATCCCGTTTTATCTGGTCAGGCTATTGATAAACTTCAAAAATCTCCAATACAAAAAGTCATTGTAAGTAATACTATAGCTATTAATGAAAAAAAACAGTTTAATAAATTAGAAATTATATCAATAGCTGAAATTTTTGCTGAAACAATCAAAAGAATTGATTTAGGTGGTTCAGTCAGCTCATTATTTAAATAAATAAGGAAAGAAATTATGCAAGAATACAAAATTGAAGTCGAAAAAAGAGAATTGAGTAGCAAAAAGTCGTTTGTTAAGGAGTTACGTTCTAATGGCCATATTCCAGGAGTTTATTATTCTCATGATTCAAAAGAAAGCATACCATTTATGGTAACATTAAAAAACCTTAGAGAAGCATTAAAATCGGACTCTCAGGTTTATAAAATTAATGTTGGGGGTAAAACAAGAGATGTAATCATGAAAACAATACAGTATCATCCTATCACAGAACAAATTCTTCACATTGATTTATATGGCGTTAAGATGGATGCAAAAGTTACTGTCAAAATTCCTATTATGTTTACTGGCCAATCAATTGGTGTAAAAGAAGGCGGTGTTTTAAATCAAAGTCTGACAGAATTAGATATTGCATGTTTGCCAGCAAATATTCCTCAAGACATAGAGATTGATATATCAAATTTAAATTTAGGCGATACTTTAAGAATAGAGGACATCAATTTAGCGGATGATTTAGAGATTGTTGGTGATAGTTCTATGTTGATTGCATCAGTAGTAGCGCCTGCAAAACAAGAAGAAACAACTGATGAGGATTCTTTAGAAGGTACTGAGACTGAAGATTTAGCAGCAGATGATTCATCTGAAAAAAGTGAAAGCGATTCTGAATAAATGTTAGTTGTAGGATTAGGAAATCCTGGATCTCAATATCAAAAAACTAAACATAATATTGGTTTTTGGATATTAGATAAATTAGCTGATGAGTTTTCAATTAATTTTAAATTAGGTAAAGGTGAGTATATGTATTCAAAACATAATAATGTTACTTTTTTAAAGCCTTTAACTTATATGAATAATAGTGGTATTGCTGTAAAAGAATATTTGAATTATTATAATACATCTATTCATGACATGTTAATCATCTATGATGATAATGATTTAGATATAGGTGATTATAAATTTAAAACTCATGGCAGTTCAGCAGGACAAAAGGGGGTTGATTCAATCATTTATCATTTAAAAACTGATAATTTTATACGTTTGAAAGTTGGTATTGGCAATAAATCTAGAAAGATACCACTAAAATCTTATGTTTTAAGTCCATTTACAGAGACTGAATCATTAGTGATTGATGAAACTATTAATACTTGCTGTGAGGCAATAAAATATTTAATTGATCATAACATCAATGATACTATGAATAAGTTTAATAAAAAAAATAAGGGGAAGAAATGAAGGAGTTATTAACAAAAATGCCAGAATTATTATTGCTATCAGGCATTATAGCTATGGTTTTTGTTTTTATAAAGGAAAAATGGGTTTCAAACCAACCTGTTGGCAATGATAAAATGAGAATCATTGCAAATAATATCGCTGATGGTGCAATGTCATTTTTGAAAGCAGAGTATAAAATTTTATTCTTTTTTGTATTGATTGTTGGTTCATTGCTAACATATGTTGGAACTACACAAGACAGTGGAGCATATCTAGGCTTTTCATTTCTTGTTGGTGCAATTTGCTCTGGATTAGCTGGCTTTATTGGAATGAAAGTTGCTACTAAGGCCAATGTAAGAACAACTAATGCAGCACAGGATTCACTTGGTAAAGCATTAAGTGTAGCGTTTGCTGGAGGTTCAGTGATGGGACTTGGTGTTGTAGGATTAGGTATTCTTGGCTTAACAGGATTATTCCTTTTATATAGCAATTTGTTTGATGCTCAAAAAGAATTAAATAATATTTTAGAGGCTCTTTCTGGATTTTCTTTTGGTGCTTCATCTATAGCTTTGTTTGCGAGAGTAGGTGGTGGTATTTATACAAAGGCAGCAGATGTAGGTGCTGATTTAGTAGGTAAAGTAGAAGCAGGTATTCCTGAAGACCACCCATTAAATCCGGCTACTATAGCGGATAATGTTGGTGATAATGTTGGTGATGTTGCTGGAATGGGTGCTGATTTATTTGAATCTTACGTAGGCTCAATTATTGCAAGTATGGTGTTAGGATCAGCATTAATGACAACTGGTGATATGAGCTTTATTTTATTACCTATAGTGTTAGCTGCAACTGGCATTATTTGTTCAATAATCGGCACATTTTTTGTTAAGGTACAAGATGGCGGCAGTCCACATAAAGCTTTAAATTTAGGCGAATTTATATCAGCCGGTTTGATGTTATTAGCATCATATTTTATTATTACACAAATGTTACCAGAAACTTTTGGTGACAAAAAAACTGCTATAGGAGTATTTTACTCAACAATTGCTGGTTTAATTGCTGGTCTTCTAGTAGGTAAAGTCACAGAATATTATACAGGCACGGGAACTAAACCAGTTAACTCAATTGTTGAACAATCTGAAACTGGTGCAGCCACAAATATAATTGCAGGTTTAGGAATAGGAATGATGTCTACAGCCATACCAATTTTATTAATATCTGCAGCTATTTTAGTAGCACACAGTTTTGCAGGATTATATGGAATTGCTATAGCAGCCGTTGGTATGCTAGCAAATACAGGAATACAGTTAGCTGTAGATGCATATGGCCCTATTTCTGATAATGCGGGCGGTATCGCTGAAATGGCAGAACTTCCAAGCGAAGTCAGACAGAAAACAGACCAACTAGATGCAGTAGGTAATACAACAGCAGCTATAGGAAAAGGGTTTGCTATTGCTTCTGCAGCTTTAACTGCACTAGCACTTTTTGCAGCTTTCGCCGAAAAAGCAAACTTAAGTTCGATTGATGTTATGCAACCAAAAGTAATGGTTGGTTTATTAATTGGAGCGATGTTACCATTTGTTTTTTCTGCACTTGCAATGAATGCAGTAGGAAGAGCAGCTATGAGTATGATACAAGAGGTTAGAAGACAATTTTCTGCTATACCTGCATTAAAAGCTGCGCTTGAGATTATGAGAAAGTACGATTCAGATATATCAAAAGCGTCAGAAGAGGATAAGAGAATTTTTGATGAAGCTGATGGTAAAGCAGAATATGATAAATGTGTAGCTATATCGACTCAAGCATCAATAAGAGAAATGGTTGCTCCAGGATTACTAGCTATTATTGTTCCAGTAGCAATTGGATTTGTTCCTGGAGGCGGCAAAGCTATGCTTGGTGGATTGCTCGCAGGAGTTACTGCGTGCGGTGTTTTAATGGCTATTTTTCAATCTAATTCTGGAGGTGCTTGGGATAATGCAAAAAAAACAATTGAAGAATCAGGTAATAAAGGTTCTGATGCTCACAAAGCAGCTGTAGTCGGTGATACAGTTGGAGATCCATTTAAAGATACATCAGGACCATCATTAAATATTTTAATTAAGTTAATGTCAGTAGTTGCTTTAGTTTTAGCTCCTGCATTAGCAGATAAGATTTAAGGAGAGTTATTTATGACTTATTATGAAACAATGTATATAGTACACCCCGCAATTGAATCAGGAAGATTAAAGGATTTAATCTTATCTGTTGAAAAAAATATGCATAATTTGGGCGGAGAAACATGTGCGATTAGTGTATGGGGTAAAAAGAAGTTAGCTTATCCAATAAACAAAGAAAGATATGGTATGTATGTATTATTTCAATTTAAAAGTGATGGAAGCTCTAATAAGGATTTTAATTTAGGACTAGATCACAATGCCAATATTTTAGCTTATTTAACTACTAAAATTGAAGAAGATGGTTTACTTAATGATATAGCTTCATTAGATAATCAATTAGGTTTATCTCAATCATCAGAAACAACAAAACTAGAAGAAAAACCAGAGGAAGAACCAGAAGAAGATACTTCCACTGAAGAAAAACCAGAGGAAGAACCAGAAGAAGATACTTCCACAGAAGAAAAATCAGAGGGAAAACCAGAAGAAAAATCAGAACAGGAGGATAAATAATGGCTCTTTCATATCAAAAAAAAATATGTCCTTTCAAAGAAAACAGTGAACTAATTAAAATGATTAATTATAAAGAACATAAATTCTTAAGAAAGTTTTTAACAGATCAAGGCAAAATTATTCCTGGATATGTAACAGGCGTATCTGCTAAGTATCAAAGACTCATTGCTAAGGAAATAAAAAAAGCTCGGAATATAGCGTTGCTTCCTTATCATGTTGATCCAAGAAATGTTTAAAGGAGTAAAATAAAATGAAAATAGTTTTATTACAAAGTATCAGAGGGTTGGGTGATCCTGGTGAAATAGTTAATGTTAAATCTGGGTATGCAAGAAATTATCTAATACCTCAAGATATGGCAGTATATGCAACCAAAAATAATATTAGTAAAATTGAGAACCGTATAGAAAAAGCTAAAGCACTTGAACTAGAAAAAGTTGAAAAATTAAAATCAATTGCTGAAAAGTTAGATAAATTAGCTCTTAAATTTGAATTAAAAGCAGGCGAAGAAGATAAACTTTTTGGCTCTGTTACAACTCAAATGATTTCTGAAGGTTTAGCAGATCAGGGATTCAATGTAGAACGAAAAGATATTGTCATTGATGATCCAATTAAATCACTAGGAAACTATTTCGTGTCTATTTACTTACATAAAGATGTTTCTTGTAAAGTTAAAATAAAAGTGAAGGCATTAGAAGAATAGTATTATATTATTGTAATGTATTCAGAAATTTGTCTACCCATTTCATTAAATAAAACGTTTGCATATAAAGTTCCAGAACATTTAATGAAAAAGTTAGATGTTGGCACATTAGTTTTTGTTCCTTTTAAAAATAAAAAGTGCAATGGATTTGTTGTTTCTATCAGCAAAAAATCTTCTTACTCTGGCAAGCATAATTATATATTAGATATTGATCATAGTACTAAAATACCTTTAGAATTATGGCAAACTATAAAATGGATGTCTAATTATTATATTACTCCAATTGGTAAAGTTACTCAACTAGCATTTTCAAGAGCTTTTAATAAAAAAAAGTATAAATCTAAAAAGTTAAAATATTTACAATTAAATAATCAAATTCATTCAAGGGGATATTTTAACAAAAATATTAATAAGTATTCAATTAACCAGCAAAAGCTAATCAAATATTTTCTAGAATCAGACTCAAAGCCAATTCCGCTGAATTTAATTAAAAGTGAAATTCCAAATATATATAGTATTTATAAATCACTTGTTAAAAATCAAATTTTAATTGAAAGTTTTGATTATCAAAAAATTGAAAAAAAAAATGATATTCGAAACTTTGATAATTTACATTTAACAAAGAAGCAGCAAAAAATCTTCTACCAAATTTTTGAAAATTATAAAATATCAAATAAACCAAATTTTATACACGGTGTAACAGGATCTGGCAAAACTGAAATTTATATTAAATCAGTTCAAAAAATTTTTAAATTAGGCCAATCATGTTTGATTTTAGTTCCAGAGATAATGTTATCTTCTCAAATTTTTATAAGATTTTATGATTATTTTGGTAGCAACGTTTTATTGTGGCATAGTCAAGCTTCAGATAAAACAAAAAGAGATAATTGGGATAAAGTCAATTCAAGCATACCTTACATTGTAGTGGGTGCTAGAAGCGCTATTTTTGCTCCATTATTTAATTTAGGACTGATTATCATAGATGAAGAGCATGATTCATCTTATAAGGAGTCTGATCGTCAGCCATGTTTTAATGCAAGAGATTTATCTATCATGAGATCTAAATTTTCAAACTGTTTGATAATTTTGGGAAGCGCAACCCCAAGCATTGAAACATATTTTAATTCTATAAAGAATAAATTTCATTATCTTGAACTAGATGAACGATATGGGAATGCAACATTACCTGCAGTTGAGTTAATTGATTTAAATACTGAACAAAATAATAATGCTTTTGATAAACCATTATTTTCAAAAAGAGTTTTAAAGGCAATTAAAAATACTTTATCAAAAAAAGAGCAAGTTTTAATTTTACATAATCGTAGAGGTTATTCAGCTATAAAAGTATATGGTGAATCTGATCAAATTTTAAAATGTAATTCATGTGACATTATTTTAACATACCATGCACAAAAGAACCGCTTAGTGTGTCATAATTGCGGTCAATTTAGTAGTTACAATTCTTTAGATTTTACTAAGAATATAAAATATTTAGGATTTGGAACTGAACAAATAGAATTTACTTTAAAAGAATACTTTCCAGATTTTTCTATTCTAAGAATGGATGCTGATTCTGCCAAGTCAATAAATAAACAAAACAAAATACTCAATAGTTTCATAAATGAAGAAGCACAGATTTTGTTAGGAACACAAATGATTGCAAAAGGTCTTGATATAAAAAATATTACTCTTGCAATTGTAATCAATGCAGATTTAGGTACATTAGTTCCAGATTTTAAATCACATGAGAGAACATTTCAACTAATATCTCAAGTAATCGGTCGATCAGGAAGAAATGATAAAAAAGGCAAAGCTTTAATACAAACATATAATAAAAACAATCCTATTATTAAGATGGCAACAAATTATGAATCTAAGAAGTTCTATAATTTACAATTAGATAGCAGAAAAGCATTGAATTATCCTCCTTTTGCAAGATTAATAAGAATTATTTTTCAATCTAAAAAAGAAAAATTATGCATTTCCTATTCACAAAAAATTTATAATATTATTAAACTGGAATTAAAACAAAATTTACTAGGACCTTTTCCATGTCCAATAGAAAAATTATCAAATTACTATCGATATCATATTATTATTAAAGTTCCTTTAACAGCAATGAATAGATCTATAAATCAACTTCATAAAATTTTCAATAATAAAATAATTCAAAATTCAAAAAAATATATTAAAATATTAATTGATGTGGATTCAAACTCTGTTTTATGAAAAAATTTAGTTTTATTTTTATCTTTACACTTATTTTTAGTCATTATGGCTATCAATCAATATTATTACCAAATTCAACATATGAATTAATAAGTGGTCAATCAAATTATATTGTAAGTAATGAAATTCTATTTAAAAATGAACTATCCAAAAGTGTTTCATCAACATTATTTTTATTGCCAGAGGATATTCAAGTAGCTTCTTTTTTTTATAAAAATAATTTTTTTGGAGTTCACAATCAATATAAAATTAAAATAATTGATTATGGAAATTTTAATGATTCAGAATCTCAGTATATTTTTTCAGCTAAAGATATTTTTTTTCATTATAATTTGATAAAAGCTTTTAATCCAAAATTTTATTTTTCTTTTGGGGCAAACTATCTTTATTCAAATATTGATAAGTATAATTCATCTGCAATTTTTTTTAATGCATCGATGTTATATAAAATAGAAAAGGTTCTCTTTCAATATAATATCAATAATCTTGGTTTTATACTTGATAAATACACAACTTTTGATGAATCTTTGCCATTAAATTATAGTTTTAGTATTCTTTATTTACCTAAATACTTAAAATCATCGGTTGGTGTTAATTATCAAAAATATGATGATTTAGATATAACCAATTTCATTGGTGAAATACATTTATATGACTCTTTTTCAATTTTAATTGGATATTCGTCAATAGCACAAAGTTTATATTCAAATGATAATTTTGAAAAAGATTTTATTACTGGACTAAGCACTGGATTAAACTTTAATTATAAAAATATAGCTATTAATTTTGGACTTAAGAATTTAGGTTCTGCTGGTTTAATTCAATCAATCTCATTAATGAAAAAATTAAATTAATTTTAGTTCTTTAGCTACTTTTGAAAATGCATTTACTGCTTTATCTAGATCACTTTTTGTGTGAGCAGCACTAATTTGAACACGAATTCGTGCTTCATTTTTAGGAACTACAGGAAATGAAAATCCAATGACATAAATATTTTCTTTAAGTAACATTTCTGCCATTTTTTGCGCTTTTTTTGCATCTCCAATCATTATAGGAACTATTGGATGAATACCTTTTTTAATATGGAGTCCAACTTTTTGAATTTCTTTTCGAAAATAAATTGTATTTTCATTAATTTTTTTTATTAAATCACTAGATTTACTTATAATTTTAAGAACCTCTATTGAAGCAGATACAATAACAGGTGGAATAGAATTACTAAATAGATAAGGCCTTGATTTTTGTCTTAACATATTTATAATTTCTTTGCTTGCAGAAGTAAATCCGCCAGATGCACCGCCTAAAGCTTTACCAAGCGTTGATGTTATAATATCTACTTGATCTAAAACACCGTAGTACTCAGCAGAGCCACGACCATGTTTTCCAATAAACCCTGTTGCATGTGAATCATCTACATGCACTAAAGCATTATATTGTTTAGCTAATTTACATATTTCATCTAACTTTGCAATATAGCCATCCATTGAAAAAACGCCATCAGTTGTAATTAATCGTGTTCTATGATTTTGTGTTTCAATTAAATGTTTTTCTAATTCGTTCATATTTGAATTAGAATATCTAAATCTATTTGCTTTACATAATCTTACACCATCAATTATACTAGCATGATTTAGCGAGTCAGATATAATTGCATCTTTTTCATTAAGTAAAGTTTCAAATAAGCCACCGTTAGCATCAAAACAAGATGTATATAATATAGTATCCTCTTTTTCTAAAAAAGTCGAAATATCTTGTTCTAATTTTTTATGAATGCTTTGTGTACCACATATAAATCTGACAGAGCTTAACCCAAAGCCCCAATTTTTTATTCCTTCAATTGCTGCATTTTTAATCCTTTTATCATTAGATAGGCCTAAATAATTGTTAGCACAAAAATTTAATACGTTTATATCATTTACATTAATCAATGACTTTTGTTCAGATTGTATCTCTCTTTCATACTTGTACAATCCATCATTTTTAATCTTTTCTAATTCTTTATTTAATATTTTTTTATTAGTATACATTTTATTTATTATAATATTCGCTTATTTTAGGGATTAAATACTTTTCAAAAGCATTATCAAAATTAAATTCTGGTTTCCAACCCCAGTCATTTATTGCTTTTTGTTGATTTAGTTGTGATGGCCAACTATCAACCATTTTTTGTCTATTTTCGTCTACTTTATAATTTAATTTAAACTCTGGAAAGTATGAAATTAACTTTTCATATATTTGTTCTACAGTAGGCGAAAATGATTGAATATGGTATACATCCGTTGTAAGATTTACTTTATTTATACGCATTAATTTAATTATTGCATTAACTGCATCAGGCATTACTATAAATGGAATACAAGAATCTTTTCTAACAAAGCATGTATAATCTTTTTTTTGTATTGCATTATGAATCATTTCAGGAGCATAATCACTTGTTCCTCCTTGTGGTAAAGAATGAGCACTTATTATTCCTGAAAATCTAATTGATCTAAAATCAATATTAAATTCAGCATTCTGAGAATTTTGGAAATAGCTTCCAAGCTTTTCGCAATATAGCTTATTACATCCATATATGTTATTTGGATTACAAAAATCATTTTCAGTAATTTTTATATTTTTATTATGATTGTTTAAATGATATACAGCGATTGAGCTTGGGAAAAAAAACTTTACATTTTTAACATTTATTGAATTAATTATATTAAAGAAACCTTCAACATTAACACTATGCGATAAATATGGTTTTTTTTCAGCTTCAGTGCTTAATATTGCAGCTAAATGATATATGGTATCTATTCTATTTTCTGAAAATATTTTTTTAATTAATGAAGAATCTCTTATATCACCTTTATATGTTTTATATAAAAGATTTTTAATATTTTCGTTTGGCTCACTTAAATCAAATCCTATAATTTTTTCAGATTTGAATTGACTTATTTTTTTTGTTAAAGCACTACCAAGTTCACCATTAATGCCAGTAATTAGTATCATAAGGTTATAATAATTTATATGTTGAATTTAACACTTATTATATTAATTATAAATCTCTATTATATATGCATGGTAAAATATATAATTTTATTTTTAATACTAATTATAAGTAGTTGTTCAAAAGAAAATGAGATTTCTTTTGATTTAATTAATTTTGGTACCAATGAAACTTTAGATATAATAACATGGAACATTGAGAATTACCCTAAAGAAAATTATTTAACAACAGAATATGTTTCGAATTTTATCAATTCTTTTAATGATATTGATATTATTGCGCTTCAAGAAATAGCTAACGAAGAGGCATTTTTGAATATTATTCCCTTATTATTAGATAATGGTTGGGAAGGCTTTAGAAGTGAAGATACAAACAATCAAGAACTTTCATATTTAATTAATACTGAGCATGTAAACATTTTAACACAACCTTATGAAATATTAAGTGATGAAGAATATTATTTTGCTTATAGAGCTCCCTATGTAATAGAGATAGAATTTAATAATGAAACTTTTTATATAATTAATGTACATTTAAAATGTTGTGATGGTTCAGAAGAAAGAAGAGAAATTTCTTCTTTATATTTAAAAGAATATATTGACCAAAATTTCAGTTCTGATAATGTAATAGTTCTAGGTGATTTCAACGATGATATAACTGAACCTGAGAGTCAAAATGTATTTTTAAATTTTTTGAACGATGTAGACAATTACCTTTTTACAGATTTAGATATAGCATTGGGTCCTTCAGATAATTGGTCATTTCCTAATTGGCCTAGCCATTTAGACCATATATTAATTTCAAATGAAGTTTTTGACTATCATTTAAATACAGAAACTATTAAGCTTGAAAGTTATATGGTTGGCGGTTGGGGGAGGTACGATTCTTACGTCTCTGATCATAGACCTGTTGGAATATCTCTATTAGTTTTAGATTAATTTTTTAATATACTCAAGACTAAATGGAGCAGGCTTAAATCCTAAATTAATATTTATTTTATACATTGGATTATTTTCTTCATTATCAGTTCTAACTTCTGTAATATTTTTTTTCAATAGAGCTTCAATTGCTTTTATTTTTAAAGCTGTAGCAATTTTTTTTCTTCTAAATTCTCGAATCACCCCAAGTTCTCCTGTCCAGCCTTTATGTGGTTCAGATTTTGGATAAACTGCTATGTTTGTAGCGCCTATATAATCATTATCTTTTACAGCTACAATTTCCACACCATATGAATTATTATAAAAATCAAGAACCACTTTTTTCCATTGCTTAAAAGGCATTCGTGTAGGCTTTATTCCATCTGGGTGTGGAATATCTTTATCTATTAACCAGTTTAATTTTTCTAATTTTTTATAGTGATTTGGCCAATCTAACATTTGATTTTTAGAATCATAAAATCTTATTCCATCTGATTCTAACTTTTTTATTAAAGCTTGATATTTTTCAGTATTAACTTGTCTAATATTACAGACATATTCTCGATTAGTTTGAACTAACTTAAAATTATGTTTAATTAACAATTTTTGATGATTTCTATAATTATCATGATCATACGCATGACCAAATAATTTATTAGCATTAAATTTTTTGATTTTTTTTAGCATTTCTTGATATAGCATTTCTCTATATCCATTATTTTGGTATTGAGGATCTAATACAATATTGAAATAACAGGTTCTGCTATTTTCATATCGTCCTTGAACATAATAAAGAAGTCCAATCAATATATTATCGTTGTAGCATAATAATCTGTCTCTAATTAGACTTTTATCTCTTATTGCCCAATCATTTTTGTCTTCGTCAGGATGGTCAATACAATCATGATTAATAAGATTTCGAATTCTTGCTATCTGTTTAAATTCTTCATCTGTAGCATTAAACTTTTTAATGTGAATCATTTGAATTTTCTTTAATGACCCAATCTAAGATTTTATTAGCGATTCTATCTTTACGGTCTTTTTTAAGCTCAATATTTTTGCCACTTTTGCTAAAGATGTAAACATGATTAGTATTACTATTAAATCCTGCACCTTCTTCATTAGCATAGTTTAATACTACAAAATCTGCATTTTTATTTTTCATTTTTTGAATGGCATTCTTTTCACCTTGCTCAGTTTCTAGTGCAAAAGTAATAATAGTTGCATTTGTTTTGGACGAAATAGTTTTAATAATATCTGGAACAGGCTCACACTCAATTTTAATAGAATGAGTTCTTTTTATTTTTTGATTACTTTTAGTAGCTGGTTTATAATCAGCCACTGCCGCTGCCATAAAAATGTAGTCTATTTTTTTTAAATCTAATTGTTGCAACTCATTTAACATTTCTTGTGCTGTATTAATCTTTAAAATATTTGCCTCAGGATGAGCATTTAAATTAACAGGTCCAGATACAAGTGTAACATTAGCACCCTTATTACAGGCTGCATCGGTCAAAGCATAACCCATTTTTCCTGATGAGTGATTAGAAATAAATCTTACAGGATCAATTGGTTCAATAGTTGGTCCTGCGGTAACAAGTATATTTTTATTTTTTAAAGGTTGTTTAATAGATAGCATTTCTTTTACCGCACTAATAATATTATCAATTCTTGGTAGGCGCCCTTCTCCCTCGTGTAGACTTGCTAACTGTCCTGATTCTGGATTTAATACTATCTTATTCATGTCTCTTAATGTTTCAACTGAATCTATAACTGATGGATTTTGCCACATTTTATAATTCATAGCTGGTGCAAACAAAGTAGGCTGTTCACATACAGATAATGTAGTTGAGATGATTTCATCTGCAACGCCATGAGCTGCTTTTGATAAAATATTTGCTGTCGCTGGGACTACTACAATTGCATCTAATTTAAAAGACAACTCTATATGCTCTAAACCTGCTTTAGGAGTATCTGGAAATAAATTAGTGATAACTTCATTGTTTGTTAAAGCTGCAAATGTTGCTTTACCAATAAATTTTTCTGCTGATGCACTCATCATAACCTGGATCTCTGCTTCTTGCTTCATTAATAATCTTATCACTTCACAAGCTTTAAATGCTGCAATTGATCCTGTGACACAGATTAGTATTTTTTTATTTTTTAAAGTATTTATTTTTTTATGCATAACATTAATCCATCTCTAATAGTTAACATAGTATTATGCACGGTTTTATCAGCATTAATTATTTTTGCTGTTTCAGCAATTGTTTTTGTTTCTTTATCCTTTGGGTTTAGTACAGAACCACCCCAAAGCATATTATCAATGACTAAACTAGCACCGTTTTTTATTAATTTAATACATTCGATGTAATAATTTTTATAATTGTTTTTATCTGCATCAATAAAGCACAAATCAAATGTGTTAGGTTCGAAGGCTTTAATTGTTTCTAATGCAGGCCCGGTGTGAATTTTTATTTTTTTACCATGCTTTGATTTTGAAAAAAAATATTTTGCTGTTTTGACATGATTTTCACCTAATTCACAGGTATCAATTGTTCCATCCTTTGGCAATACTTCAGCCATTTTTAAAGCACTATATCCTGTAAACGTACCAATTTCTAATATCTTTTTAGCATTAGTAGCCATAACTAAACTTTGTAAAAAATTACCAACTTGAAGTCCACTAATCATTTGCGGTGCTGGTTCGTTTTTATATGTATATTCAATTAAATCTTTTAGGTTTTGAGAATCTTGAACAGAATTCTTTTCACAATAATTTAATATTTCTTTTTTTTTTATTTCGGCTATCATTTGAGTAATTTATCTAATTCACCATTTTGTTCTAGTTTAAGTAGAGAATTATATCCTCCAATATTATTATTATTTATTATTATCTGAGGAACAGTATAACCACCAGTTATTTCATGTAGTTTAGCTCTAGTAATATTTTCTTTTTCTATATCAATTTCTTTATAATTAACTTTTTTAGAATCCAACAGTTGTTTAGCAATTTTACATGGTGCGCACCACTGAGTACTATATATTACTACCATAAAACACTCCGAAAATTTTGTTAAATTTAATATATTAAATTAATAATTACATCTAAATATCGGAGGTTAGTATGTTATTAAAAATTGGTGACAAAGCACCTGAATTTAATTTATTAAATCAAGATGGAAAAGCGATTTCCTTAAGTAAACTAAAAGGAACACAATTTTTACTATGGTTTTATCCTAAAGCAAGTACCCCTGGTTGAACTATTCAAGGACAAGGGTTCCGTGATGAACTTAATAAATTTAATGATAAAAGCATTAAGGTTTTTGGTGTTTCAGCTGATTCTGTAAAAAAACAAAAAAATTTCCACCAAAAACAAAATTTTAATTTTGACTTATTATCTGATGAGTCACATTCTATGCTAAAAAAATATGGAGCTTGGGGCCATAAAAAGTTTATGGGCAGAGAGTATATGGGTATTAATCGAATATCATATTTAGTTGATTCAATGGGGCTAATTGAAAAAGTTTATGATAAGGTAAAAACAAAAACACATGCATTAGATATTTTAAATGAATTATAAATACATAATATTATTTTTATCTTTTATTTTCAATCAAGATTTTCCACAATTAGGAAATGATCAATCTTTTGATATTGCAACATGGAATATTGAAAATTTTCCCAAAAATAATAATACCATTGAATATGTTCAAGACATTATAGAAACTAGCAATTTAGATATAATTGCTTTGCAGGAAATTTCAGATTTGAATGAATTTAATGAGTTAATCAATAATTTGCAAGGCTGGGAAGGCTTTAGATATTCTGATAGTGATTATGGTGAGCTTGCATTTTTAATAAATCTCAATAATATTCAGATAATTGAAAGCCCTTATTCTATATTAAATCAGCATAATCATTATTTTGCTTACAGACCGCCCTATTTAACAAAAGTAAATTTTCAAAACCAAGAAATAGTTATAATTAATGTTCATTATAAATGTTGTGGCGATGGTATTTTAGAAAATGATTATTGGGATGAAGAATATCGAAGACAACAATCGAATTTACTTTTAAAGCAGTATATTGATAATAATCATGATGAAGATTTTGTTATTGTTTTGGGTGATTTTAATGATGATATTGTAGAAAATAATCAAAATAATGTTTTTTTAAATTTTATAAATGATGATTTAGATTATTATTTTATAGATACAAATATTGCAAATGGAGCAAGCTCAAATTGGTCGTTCCCAAATTGGCCTAGCCATCTTGACCACATACTTGTTACAAATGAAATCTTCATGAATGATATGTTTAATAATAATGATACCTTCACATACAAAATTGATAATTATATGAATGGATGGCAACAATATGATTACTATATTTCAGATCATCGACCTGTTGTTACTAATATATACTTTTCTTTGGATGGAGATTTAAATTTTGATAGCAATATTAATATACTTGATATTACTATTTTAATTGGGTTAATTCTGAACAGCGAATATTTAAGCAATGCTGATTTAAATCAAGATGAAGGTCTAAATATATTAGATGTCATCTTAATGGTTGATTTAATAATTACTAATTAAGTAAAGCTTTTATTTCTTTATTTTTTTTGTTTTCTGGATTGAGATCAATAGCTTTTAAGATGCTTGATAAGGCTTTATCTGTTTGGTTATTTTTAGCATATAAAATTGCTAAATCTTGATATAATTGCGAAAGCTCCACATTTATTTGTTTATCTTTATTCAATTGTAATAAAACATTTATTAACATTTCACATTTACTAATAGCACTATTAATCTTGTCATTTTTAAAAAGTTCTTGAATTTCACTTCTTGCATTTAATACTATCTTTTGAATATTTACACCTTTATCTGATACTTGAGGTTCAGGTGATGTTGAATAATCTATTTTATTAATATCAAACATCATTAATTTATTTTCAGTATCATTAAACCATACTAAATTGGTTTTTGATGAATCAATAATCATCTCTCTTTGATTAGCTAGTTTATCTTGGATTTTTGCTTTTAAAGTAAATATTGAGTCTGCTTTGGAAATTTCATATGCTTTTACAATACAATTATAAGCCTCACTATATTTAGATTGATGTAATGATAATTTTGAAAGATAATAAAATTTAGATACTTGTTCTTGAACATTCAATTTTTCTATTTTTATATTTTCAAATTTAGATTTTATTTTTTCAATATTATTTTCATCAACATAAACTTTATCCATAAATAGATATTCATCTATAGCAGACTCTAAGTTTATTTTTTCTTTATCTTTGCAGGAAAATAAAAATAGTGTAATTAAAATTATTAATTTAATCATTTTTCAATCCTAAATACATTAATAATGGAATTATCAACCATAATAAACCTTTAATTAAAAAAAATAAGAAAGCGAAAGTACCTAATTTTTTAACAAATTTCTTTTTACCAAAAAAGCTCATAGACTCAATTTAATTAAGAAATTATAATTTAGCCACAACATTTCTAATTCCATCTGAAATTATATCAATATGCTTTTCGTTTACTGTTAGCGCTGGGGCAATTCTTACTGTTGTATGATGAGTTTCTTTAGCATAAATTCCATTATTTAATAATTCTACAGACACTTTATGGCCATCTAAATGCTTTGAATCAAACATTTCAAAAGCTGTCAATAAACCTTTACCTCGCACTTCCTTAATTTTATCTGGGAAATCGTTCATTATATCATTAAAATTATTCATTAATTGCTTACCTCTGATTTTAGCGTTTTCTGCTAAATTTTCCTCAATCAATGTTTTTATTGCATATATTCCAACAACAGATGCTAATGGGTAACCTCCAAAAGTTGAGCCTTCAGAACCAGGAGTTAAGGTTCCTATTACATCATCTCGACCTGCAACAAAAGAGACCGGTAAAATTCCACCACCTGCCGCTTTACCACAGCCCATAATGTCGGGCTTTACATTATATAGTTGGTGTGCAAAATTAGCACCAGTTCTTCCAAATCCAGTTTGCACTTCATCAAATGCGAGCAATATATTATGTTTCTTACATAATTTTTGTACTCTTGGCCAATAATCATCATCTGGAACAATTACACCAGCTTCACCCTGAATAGGTTCAACTGAAAATGCAGCAATTCTATCACCTTTAGTTTCAAAAAGATTTTTTAGTGCATCAAAATCATTAAATGGCACTAGTTCTATTCCTGGGACAAACGGACCAAAACCATTTTTAGAGTCAGGATCATCAGACATTGATACAGCAGCTAAAGAGCGTCCATGAAAATTCCCTGTGGCACCTACTACAATACATTCATTATTAGGAATCTTTTTAACATGATAGCCCCATCTTCTGCATAATTTAAATGTTAATTCCCATGATTCAACTCCTGCTACTTTAGGCACAACTCTATCCATTTCTGTAAAAGAAGTAGATGCTAGTAAAAATGCACTCATATATTTATGTCTAATTGAGCGAGGAACTGTTGGTAATTTTTCATCTCTTAAATGACTTATTACCGCATCTACAATTGTTTTATTCAATTGACCTTGATTAACTGCAGAATAACAACACAATCCATCCAATAATTCTTCTTCAATATAATTTGATATACTGTCTTTTGATGGTTTTCTACATATTAAGGTTGATGAATCTTTAACATGCGAAACAACTACGTTTTCAAGCGGGCTATAATTTTGTCCACCTTTTTTCTTTTCAATATTTTCATGCTCTTTGGGAGATAAATCACCTATTCTAGTGCCATTAATTGTTAAGTTATCACCATACCCACTAATTGTTGTCATATTTTTTTCCTTATCTTTTTTTAATTAAATCAGCAATTAAAAAAGCTAATTCAATACTTTGTTCATGGTTTAGCCTTGGATCACACGCAGTTTCATAATTTATATGTAAATCACTTTCTTTAATATTTCTAATTCCACCTAAACATTCTGTTACGTTATTTGGAGTTAATTCAAAATGAACCCCTCCAGGAAAAGTATTTTTAGTTTGATGAATATCAAAAAATAAATTTAGTTCATTAATAATTGTTTTAAAATTTCTAGTCTTATACTTAGTTTTTGACTGATATGTATTGCCATGCATTGGATCACAAGCATATATAACATTAAGATTTTCTTTAGATGTTTTATTTATTAAATCAGGCAAAATTTTTTCTATTTTATTTTCACCAAAACGGGTAATTAAGATAATTTTTCCACTTTCATTAAGAGGATTTATTTTTTTAATAATATTGATAGTTTCATCAATGTCTAGTGATGGGCCACACTTTATTCCAATTGGATTTATTATTTTACTAAAATATTCAACATGAGCACTTTTGATATTTCTTGTTCTATCACCAAGCCAAAGCATATGCGTTCCAGAATTATAAAGTATGTTATTTTTATACTTTTTGGTGAGTGAACTCTCATAATCTAAAAGTAGCCCTTCATGTGAAATATAAAATTCATTAAATCTTTTTTGTTTAAATAAATCTACTTTTTCACCAAGAACATTTAAAAATTTCAAAGATTTTGAGATTGTTTCTATAGTTTTTTCAAACCTAC
>CETU01000922.1_pt1 | contig 50475 bp, 45 predicted proteins | sample 356531 | NCBI WGS metagenome assembly CETU01 (sample SAMEA2623488, study PRJEB7988) | marine metagenome | isolation source: saline water (ENVO:00002010), including
TAGGATCCATACACCCTGCAACGTAACAACAAGAACCATCATTAAAAATAGCTATAGGAGAATAGTTATATGCTGCCTGATCGGTACAACCATAGTCAGCATTAGCACATCCGTTGCTTGTTAAAAGACCAGATCTAAAATTGTTAATTGCAGCAATCATTCTGGTTTTTTGATCATTTGTAAAAATATTCATACATGCATCATCAGTATAATCCATGTAGTTCATAAACATATCACCAGCAGCCCCGTTACCGTTACAGTTTGATGTTGATGGAAAATTAGGACACCCATAATTTGAGCCAGAATGCTCAGGAGTGTCACCACAGAAATCGTTTCCACAATTACTATCACCCCAAATATGCCTTAAATTAAGCCAATGACCTATTTCATGAGTTAATGTTCTACCTAAATCATACGGAGATGTTGCTGTTCCCATATTTCCAAAATATGCGTAATCACATACTACTCCATCCGAGCTTGCATTTCCCCCAGGAAATTGAGCGTATCCAAGTAACCCTCCTGAAAGATCACAGACCCAAATATTTAAGTATTCTGAAGTGTTCCATGCATCAATACCTCCAGAAGAGCTATATTTTACACCATCATTAGTGCTAAATGAGGACTGTGATGTAGCAGTTCTTGTTATACCAGTTGTAGTGTTTCCATCTGGATCTTCTGAGGCTAAACAAAACTCAATTTCTGTGTCAGCAGCAACAGATTGAAATGCAGATGGAGTATTTATTGTATCGCTATTTAATCTTCTAAAGTCTTCGTTTATAATATCTATTTGAGAGAAAATTTGTTGATCGCTGATATTTTCATTATTATTATAATATACTACATGTACAACAACAGGTATGGTAATAACAGATGATTGCTTTCCATTATTATTTTTAATCCAATTTTGCAATTTAATTTCGTCAGATTGCATTTTTTTAATAAGGGAAGGGTTTTGCTCTATTTGTTGAGAAAGATATTCCATTGTCCCACAATTTCTTTGTTGTGAGAAACCATTAACATTTTGTAATAGTAAAAAGACTACTATAAAACTCTTTAAGAAATTCATTTTTTTCATGTTACAAATTTAACTAAAAGATTTTACACTTAATTTTTATACAACATAATAAATTATAAAAATTAAGACAACCCTTTACTCGTTATAAATAACATCTAATAATGTTTGACCAACAGCATTTAAGGTTTCTCTATTGACATTCTGCATGTTGTCATTATGTGTGTGCCAGTGTTTATTAAAATTAGTTATGGTAGCAGGGTCATACTCAATAATATCTATTGTTGGTATTGTTTTTAAAATCATATTTACATATAAATGATCATCTACAATAGGACCTGTATTTTCAAACACAAAATATTTTTCAAAACCTAAATGATGTCCTTTTTTCCAAACTTTATTTAAAATATGTTTTGCATAAGTCCTTGATATTTCTTCAAATCTAAAGGTTGCATTTTTTGCCCCAACCATATCAAGCAAAATCCCATATTTAGCCGTATAGTTTTTTTTATGTGGGTTTTTACTCCAATACTGAGACCCTAAACACCATGAATTTTCCATTTTTGGATACTCTGATTTTTCTGGCTGCCCATAATCTTCAGCATCAAAAAGTATAATATCAACACCAATGTTTGGAGATTGTAAACTGAACTGTCTTGCCAATTCAATTAGTACAGCAACACCACTTCCCCCATCATTAGCACCCAATATAGGGTCTTTTTTATTTTTTGTGTCATAATCAGCAATATGCCTGGTATCCCAATGAGCAAATAAAACAACGCGATTTTTTTTGTTAGGATCAAAGCTTGCAATAATATTTTTTAATGTGTGTGTTTTACCGTCATAAGTTGTTGTTGGAGCAGTCTGTACTATTACATTTGGGCAATATGAGTTCAATTTTTTTTCTAGCCATAGGGCACAATTTTTCCAACCAACACTGCTCAAAAAACGAGGGCCAAAAGAGACTTGCTTTTGAATATAATAAAATGCAGAGTCCGCATTAAATTTAGGAACACTAATTTTTTCTTTTTGGCTGTTTTTTTCTTCGTTTAATTTTTCTAATTCAATTTTATTATCTCCACATGAAGAATACAGACACAAAATTAAAGCTAAACACACACTCTTTTTAAACATAAAGTTATTTTTTAAATTTCCATGTTGTACCTTTTCTTTCATCTTTTATTTCGATATTTAGTTCTTCTAATTTATCACGGATTTGGTCAGATGTATTGTAATCTTTATTTTTCTTTGCCTTGTTTCGAAGCATTAAAATTAAAGCAATAAAATCGTTTGTAAGATCACCGCTATTGTTTTCACTATCATCAATTAAACCTAGAATATTAACAACAAAGCTATTAAACAAGCATTTTAATTTATTTAAATCTTTTATTGTAATATGTTCTTTTTTGTCGTTCAGCAGATTAATAACTCGAACCCCTTCAAACAAATTAGCTATCAATACTGGCGTATTAAAGTCGTCATTCATTGCTGAATAGCAATCTGATTCAAGTTTATCCACATCTACCGTTGAGCTTTCTGAAGTAGTTAATTTATCTAAAGTTTTATTAGCATTCATTAGCTTAGCAAAGCCTTTTTCTGCTGCTTTTAAGGCATCATTACTAAAATCAACTGTACTTCTGTAATGAGCTTGCAGTATAAAAAAACGAATTGTCATTGGGCTATAAGCTTGATGTAATTTTTTATGCTTACCACTAAAGAATTCATTTAAATTAATAAAATTACCAAGAGATTTGCCCATTTTTTTACCATCAATAGTAATCATATTATTATGCATCCATGTTTTGGCAGGGTTGCAATTATTGCAAGCAAAAGACTGAGCAATTTCTGCTTCATGGTGGGGAAAAACCAAATCTATACCGCCACCGTGAATATCAAATTGTTTGCCTAAATACTTTTCACTCATTGCAGAACACTCCATGTGCCAACCAGGAAACCCTTCACCCCAAGGTGATTGCCATCTCATAATATGTTGTGGACTAGCTTTTTTCCAAATTGCAAAATCAACTGGACTCTTTTTTTCTGTTTGCGCATTTAATTCTCTTGTACCTTCTAACGTGTCTTCTATGTTTCTCCCTGAAAGTATACCATAAGGGTATTTTAAATTATATTTATTTACATCTAAATAAATAGAGCCATTTATTTCATATGCAAATCCATTTGAGATGATTTTTTTTATCATTTCAATTTGCTCAACTATATGGCCTGTAGCCCTAGGCTCTATTGACGGGGGTAGGCAATTAAGTTGCTGCATAGCCTTATGATAGCTTAGCGTGTAGAGCTGAGCAACTTCCATAGGTTCTAATTGCTCTAATCTCGCTTTTTTTAGAATTTTATCTTCACCCTCGTCACTGTCGTTTTCTAAATGCCCAGCATCTGTTATATTACGAACATATCTTACTTTGTATTTCTTGTGCTTTAAGTACCTAAAAACGATGTCAAAAGTAATTGCGGGTCTTGCGTGCCCAAGATGAGGCTCCCCATACACAGTTGGGCCACAAACATACATCCCCACATGATTTTTTGTTACAGGTTTAAAGTCCTCTTTTTTTCTGCTTAAGGTATTATATATTTTGAGATTATTATTCATTAAATAGATTGTCTTTGGTATTTTATTGTTAAATTTTTAATCATATCTTCTGTCATCTTCTTTAAATCATATTCTAAATTCCAGCCCCAATCTTTTTGTGCATGTTCATCATTTATTGAAGCCGGCCATGAATCTGCAATTTTTTGTCTAAAGTCTTCATTGTAAGAGATGTTAAATTTAGGTATATGTTTTTTAATTTCTTCTCCTATTTCTTTTGGAGAAAAACTTATTCCTCCCAAATTATAAGAAGACCGTATTTTAATTTTTTTTGTTTCTGATTCCATTAATTCAATTGTCGCTCGAATAGCATCTTTCATATACATCATTGGAAGCATGGTAGATGGATTTAAAAAACAGTTATATTTATTTTTTGTAATAGCTTCATGAAAAATCTCTACAGCATAATCTGTAGTCCCCCCACCAGGATTTGATTTCCAGCCAATTAATCCAGGGAACCTTATGCTTCTTACATCTACATTGAAGTTATTCCAATAGTATTCGTTCCATCTTTCACCAGCTTGTTTTGAAATCCCATAAACAGTATTAGGCTCCATAACGGTATACTGGGGTGTATTAATTTTTGGTGTGGTTGGTCCAAATACAGCAATTGATGAGGGCCAAAATATTTTTTTGATTAGACCGTGGCGTGCTAAATCTAAAACATGAGAATGAGAGCGCATGTTTAAGGCCCATCCAAGTTCAATGTTTTTTTCAGCAGTTGCAGAAAGAAGTGCGGCAAGTAAATACACTTGTGTAACTTTATATTTTTTTACAATAAAATTAAGAAGCTGTTCATCCATTATATCCAATTTTTCAAATGGGCCAGAGTTCATAACTTCATATGAAGAAGGTTTGATATCAGAAGCAATTACGTTATTTTCACAATAAATTTTTCTAAGCGCTGTCACTAGCTCTGTGCCTATCTGCCCTGATGAACCAATTATTAAAATTTTTTCTTGCATTAAAAATATTTTGACAAATATAACATTATACTAATTTTCTCAATGATTTGCACATATTAAAAAAGCAAAGATTTTGTATCTTTGCTATCCTGTTTATAAAATAAAAAAAATTGGACCCAAACTCTGGAAAAAAAGGAATGTTTAATAAATTGAACAAAGAGCAGGCTCTTCATTTATTGAACAAAGAAAGTTTTAAAAGAAAAACAGTTTCTTTTTATAAATATGTGATAATTGAAAAACCAAATGAATTAAGAGACAATTTATACTCTAGTTGGAAAAATTTAGAAGTATTGGGTCGCATATACTTGGCTAAAGAAGGTATTAATGCACAACTGAGTGTCCCTGAGTACAACTGGCTTACATTTGTAGAAAATGTTCTTTCAAATAAATATTTTAGAGACATACAGTTTAAGCTTGCGATTGAAGACAACGGAAAGTCTTTTTTCAAACTTACTATAAAGGTTAGAAAAAAAATTGTTGCTGATGGACTTAGTTCCAATGAGTATGACGTTACAAATGTCGGAAAACATCTAACTGCAAAACAATGGAATGACGCAATTACAGATGGAGCTACAGTTGTTGACATGAGAAATCATTATGAGAGTGAGATAGGTCGTTTCAAGGGAGCCATATGTCCTGATGTAGAAACATTTAAAGAAGAACTCCCTGCAGTAAAAAAAATATTAAAAGGTAAAGAAAAAAAACAAATACTTTTATATTGTACAGGAGGTATTAGGTGTGAAAAAGCATCTGCATATTTAAAACATCATGGTTTTGAAGATGTTAATCAGCTTCATGGAGGTATAATTGATTATAATAGACAATTAAAACAAGACACAAGCTTAAAAAACCATTTTGAAGGCAGAAACTTTGTTTTTGATGAAAGAAGAGGAGAAAGAGTTTCAAATGACATAATCAGTAGTTGTCATCAATGCGGAAAAGCCTATGATGTTCATGTCAATTGTAGTAATGTTAATTGTAATTTGCTTTTTATACAATGTGATAGTTGTAAGAAAAAATATCAAAATTGTTGTTCGTTAGAATGTATAGAGATTATAAGTATGCCTAAGGAAAAACAAAAAAAATTAAGAAAAGGTAAAAACAATAAAAAAATGTACTATAGCCATAAAAGGGTGAAACTAAACTTACACAAATAAATGATTAGAATTACTAAAGAATTTAAATTTGAAATGGCCCACGCCCTTTTTGGTTATGATGGATTATGTAAAAATATTCATGGCCATTCATATAGACTTTGGGTTACTATTAGGGGGGAGGTAAAAAAAGAGAAAAATCACAAAAAAGATGGAATGGTAATGGATTTTGACATATTAAAAAAAATAGTTAAGCCAGAAATAGTAGACAAATATGACCACTCTTTAGTTTTAAATGCTAAATCTCCTCATGCCGAGATTGATTTTTCTTCTTTTGAAAAAGTCTTTTTATTACCTTACCAGCCCACGTCAGAAAATTTAGTTGAAGATTTTGCTAATATGATAAAAGAAAAACTACCCCAAGGGATACAGCTTTACAAAGTTATTTTGTCTGAGACAGCAACCTCTTTTGCTGAATGGAATTTTAAGGACAATTAACAAGAACAAGTTTTAACAATAATTTTTTTAAAAATATGACCAAATGGCACTTTTCATTGCATAGGATTTCATATTTTTGTACCTGAAAAAATAATATATGACTATATTCTTAACTTTAATAGTAGTTTTTTTATTGATTGTAACACTTGTTCAGCTTTTACGAGTTAGTGAATTATTATCACAAATCAAAAACAAAGATGTCAACGAGATTACTGATAATGACAACAATACTCAGGGCTGGCTGTTCTTAGTTGTAGGCTTTGGTTTTATTGCTTTTGTGATTTGGCAGATGGTTAGTTGGAACCATTTATTGTTGCCACCAGCAGCCACTGAACATGGATTGCAAATAGATGCTCTTATGGATGTTTCCATGGGCTTGATTTTAATTTTGTTTTTTATTTTAACCCCGATGCTTTTTATTTTTGCATATAAGTATCGAGGTAGTAAGTCAAGAAAAGCGTTCTTTTTTTCTCACAATAATAAACTAGAAGTTATATGGACGGTAGTTCCGACTATTGTTTTAACAGCATTAATTATATATGGATTAAAAACTTGGGATCGAGCCATGAATGTTGAGGTTACTAAGGAAACAAAAATTATAGAAATTTATGCCAAGCAATTTGGTTGGACAGCTAGATACTCAGGAGAAGATAATGTGTTGGGTAGTGCTAATTTCAGACTTGTTAAAGGACCAAATGTTCTAGGTGTTGATATGCTAGACCCTAATGCGGCGGATGATAAAATTTCTAGAGAAGTACATTTAGTTGTAAATAAGCCTGTAATGTTAAAATTTAGATCTCAAGACGTGATACATTCTGCGTATTTACCCCATTTTAGAGTTCAAATGAATTGCGTTCCTGGTATCGTTACACAGTTTGGCTTTACTCCAAACAAAACAACTAAAGAAATGAAAGAACAAGAAGGTGAGGATTTTGATTATATTTTGCTTTGTAATAAAATATGTGGAGGGGGCCACTGGAACATGGGTATAAAATTTATAGTAGAAACTCAAGAAGAGTTTGATGAATGGTATGCCAATCAGCAATCATTAGGCCAACAATTACTAACTCAAAAATAATATAAAGATGTCGTCACATCACAAAGAAAATTTTATAACGAAGTATATTTTTAGCATGGATCATAAAATGATTGCTAAACAATTTTTACTTACAGGAATGTTTATGGCTCTTGTCGGAATGTTAATGTCGGCTATTTTCAGAGTTCAACTTGCAAATCCAGGAGAAAGTTCTTGGTTATATAATTTATTGCCTGCAGGGTGGACTAATGCTGATACAGGGGCTTTAGATCCGGATAAATATTTAGCTTTAGTAACTATGCATGGGACCATCTTAGTATTTTGGGTTTTAACAGCAGGTTTGTCGGGAACATTTGCTAATTTTTTGATACCTCTTCAAATTGGAGCAAGAGATATGGCCTCTGGTTTTATTAATATGTTATCGTATTGGTTCTTTTTCATTGCAACTGTTGTGTTAATGTATTCAGTTTTTTATGATGATCCTGACACCGCCAATATTGTTGAAGGACCCGCATCAGGAGGATGGACAATTTACCCCCCCCTTAGTGCTCTGAAAGATGCTATTCCTGGCTCAGGATACGGAATGACTTTATGGTTGTTGAGTATAACGTTATTTATTGTGGGCTCTTTGCTTGGTGGATTAAATTATATTGTAACTGTATTAAATTTGAGAACAGTTGGGATGTCTATGAAAAGACTCCCATTGACTGTTTGGGGGCTTTTAATAACAGCTATTTTAGGTGTACTTTCTTTTCCTGTTCTTTTATCATGTGGATTACTTCTGCTTTTCGACAGATCATTTGGGACAAGTTTTTATCTTGACAAAATAATAATGAATGGAGTAGCCCTTGACTATGAAGGTGGTAGCCCAATATTATTTGAACATTTATTCTGGTTTTTAGGCCATCCAGAGGTTTATATTATTTTGCTACCCGCATTAAGTATAGTTTCAGAAGTTATTTCTGTAAACTCAAGAAAGCCTATTTTTGGATACAAAGCAATGGTTGGAGCATTATTTGTAATAGCGTTTTTATCATTTATTGTCTGGGGGCATCATATGTTTATGACCGGAATGAGTCCATTTTTAGGATCAGTATTTACCTTTACCACACTGCTTATTGCTATTCCATCAGCTATAAAAGTATTTAATTACTTAGCCACATTATGGAGGGCTAATATTCGATTTACTCCTGCCATGTTGTTCGCTATTGGAACTGTTTCAGCTTTTATAACAGGAGGTTTAACAGGAATTATTCTTGGAGATAGTGCTTTAGATATAAATGTTCATGATACATATTTTGTTGTTGGACACTTTCATATTGTAATGGGTCTATCAGCTATATATGGTATGTTTGCTGGTGTATATCATTGGTTTCCAAAAATGTATGGTAGAATGATGAATAAAAACTTAGGATATCTTCATTTTTGGGGAACATTTATATGTGCCTACGGGGTGTTTTTTCCAATGCACTTTTTAGGCCTTGCGGGATTGCCAAGAAGATATTATAGTAATGAAGCCTTTACTATGTTTGAGGGATTAAGTGATATAAATAGTATTATTACTTTTTTCGCTTTGGCAGGAGCAATTGTTCAAGGGCTATTTATTTTAAATTTTGTGTATAGTATTTTTAAAGGTCCAAGAGCAACTCAAAACCCTTGGAAATCTAATACATTAGAATGGACTACTCCAGTAGAACGTATTCATGGAAATTGGCCGGGAGAATTACCTGTAGTTCACAGGTGGGCATATGACTACTCAAAGCCTGGGGCAAAAGAGGATTTTATTTTACAAACAGAGCCATTAAAGGAGGGAGAAGAGGAACATTAATAATATGTCTATAGCTATAAATAATAAAGAAAATTTAGATGTTCAAAAAATAATATCTAGTAAAAAGCAATCTCTATGGATTGCAATGGGATCTATGGTAATGTTTTTTGGCGGCTTACTTTCTGCACTAATAATTGAAAAAGCTGATATAAATAACTGGCAAGCTTTTGTTTTACCAAATTCATTTACCTATAGCACTATAATAATTGTTTTTAGCAGTTTGCTTTTTTTATTTTATAAAAAGCGATTAAAGCAAAATAAATCTGTTTTTTGGCTATTATTTTCAATATTTATATGTGGCATTGGATTTACTTTTTTACAGATGCAAGGGTGGCAGTATTTATTAAATCAAGATATTAAATTTGTTGGTCCAAAATGGAACAAAGGAGGTGGTTTTTTATACGTATTAACGCTAATGCATATGTTACATTTATTTGGAGGCATGATTGCAATATTAGTAACTATGTTTAAAGCTAAAAGAAATTTATATTGCATGAAAAATTATTTAGGTTTAGAATTAGCATCTACTTATTGGCATTTTTTAACGATTTTGTGGCTGGTTTTATTTTTCTTTTTAAAATCTTATATGACAGGTTAATTAATTAACAACAAAAATTATGAACGAAGACACAATAGATGAAGCTCTAATTAAAGATCATAAGCCAGCTTGGAAGGGAGGGGATCTTCCTTTTAAAACAAGCTATGGAAAAATGATGATGTGGTTTTTCTTAATAACCGACACTCTTACTTTCTCAGCTTTTTTAGCTAGCTATGGCTTTAGTAGATTTAAATTTGCAGATATATGGCCTGTTCCGGAGGAAGTGTTTACACATTTCCCTTTTATGAAGGGAGAACACCCTCTTTTATTTGTTGCACTAATGACTTTCATATTGATTATGAGTTCTGTTACAATGGTATTAGCAGTAAATTATGGGCATAAAATGCAAAAAAACAAAGTCATTCTTTGGCTTTCCTTAACAATCTTAGGAGGGGCAGCATTTTTGGGCTCTCAAGCGTGGGAGTGGGGCCATTTTATTCACGGGGATAAGGGAGCAATCGGTACTAAGACTGAATATGTGGTGCATATAGCTAAAGGAGAAAAGTTGTCTTCTGTTTATGAGTTAATGGATTTAGATAAATATTCTTACGATCAAGATAAAGAGATACAAGTTGAATCTGTTATAAATCAGTTAAAACAAAAGCCTAGTTATAATATAAGAACTGCAAACAAAACATATTTATCAAATGAAGAGTCTATTAAATATCTTAAAGAGAATGCAACTCAAACTATTTTAGGCGCTGATTTAGTTAAGAATGAATATGGACATCCTTTGTTCGCTGATTATTTTTATTTTATTACAGGTTTTCACGGCTTTCACGTGTTTAGTGGAGTAGTGTTATTAATTATCTTATTAATTAATGTAATAAAAGGAACATATGAACGTAGAGGGCATTATGAAATGGTTGAAAAAATAGGTTTATACTGGCACTTTGTTGACTTAGTATGGGTGTTCGTATTTACATTCTTTTATTTAGTATAATTTAAAAATTACAAAATGGGTGAAAACAGAAAAGGAAACTGGTGGATTTGGAAAGTATTTTGGATATTATTAGCAATAACAGCTATAGAAGTTTTTATGGGAATACTGAAGGTAAATGAAAAACTTCCCAAAGCGTTTGTTCATGATACATTTCTTGGCTTAGCATGGATAACACACACATTTATAATTTTAACTTTAATTAAAGCGGCCTATATAGTTATGACGTTTATGCATCTTGGAGATGAAGTTAAAAGTTTTAGATGGACAATTTTGTTGCCAGCATTTATTTTAGTCCCTTATTTATTATTTATTATAATAGTAGAAGCTACTCATACCATTTCGTTATAAAGTATATGAGTAAAAAATTAATAAATAAACAAATAAAACTAGCTCTTATATTAGCTGTTCCTATAATCATTTTGCTAGTAACAAAGTGGCACATTATAGAAAACTTACTTCCTAAAATATCTGACAAAGATAATTTGCCAACTCTTGCTAAAATTACAAAAGAGCCTGTGCCAGCATTTAAATTTGTTAATCAAGATTTTGATACGATAACTAATGCAACATATAAAGATAAAATTTATATCGTTGATTTTATTTTTACAACTTGCCCTACAATTTGTCCAAAAATGACATATCATATGGCAGAAGCGGTACAAGAACTAGAGAAAAATGACAATGTCTATTTTTTATCACATACCATTAACCCTGAACATGACACCCCAGAAGTTTTAAAGGAATACGCTGATCATTTTGGCAATAAATATGGATTAGACATGTCTAGATGGAATTTTGTTACAGGAAATAAAGACAGTATTTATAAAATTGCGGCGTCTTATTTAACTATAGCAGGAGAAGGGGAGGACAATGAAAACCATGCTGACTTTGGTTTAGTTCATAGTGGAGATTTTATTTTAGTAGACAACAATGGAATAATTAGATCTGGATATGATTATATGGGCAATCCTATTGGGTCATATGATGGAACGAGTGCCCAATCTGTAAAGAACTTAATAGTTGATGTAGGTGTTCTGGTAAAAGAAATAAAGAGAAATGAGCAGAAGAATACGAATTAAATTTATATCGATCGTTATATTATTGCTTGTTTTTTCAAATAATATTTTTTCTCAATGTGCTATGTGTAAAGCTGTTGTTGAAACTAATTTAAACGCAGGTGATACTAAAGGAGCAGGATTGAATGATGGTATATTATTTCTTATGGCTATTCCATATTTTTTAATTTTTACTTTTGGGCTTTTTTATTATTTAAACAAGAGAAAAATAAGTGAAAAAGTGTAGTGAAATATGATTGTTTATTTTGGGCAATTATTAAAATTTAAACTATCAATCACTGTAGTTTTTTCAGCTATTTCTGGCTACCTTATAGGTTTTGATTATTTTAATTTACAGCATTTTTTATATTTAGTTTTTGGAGGGTTTCTTGTCACAGGATCAGCAAATACATTTAATCAAGTGATAGAAAGGGGCAAAGATAAATTAATGAAAAGAACTTCTGTTCGACCTTTACCAAAAGAAAAAATAACCTATATTCAAGCTTTAGCTTTTGGTTTTATTATTGGTATTTCTGGATTATTATTATTAAACAAAATTAACCCTGAAAATAGCTTTTACGGATTAATGTCTAAAGCGTCTTTTTTTGGTTTATTATCTATTTTTTTATATGTTTTCTCTTATACCCCTCTTAAGAGAGTTTCTACGATTTCTATTTTTGTTGGCGCAGTTCCAGGTGCAATTCCATTTTTGCTTGGATATGTAGCTGCAACAAATGATTTTGGTTTAGCAGCAGGCTTTCTTTTTGCAATTCAATTTTTATGGCAGCTTCCCCATTTTATATCTATTGCATGGGTATTAGATGAAGAATATAAAAAAGCAGGATTTAAAATGTTATTTGGGGGTAAAAAAAATGGATTTCCAGCATCGATTTCAGTTGTTACATCAATCTTATTAACAATAATATCAGTTTTACCTTTTTTCTATATTAAAGCTGTAAACCTTTCTTTAATCGCCGCTTTAATTATATTTATTTTGGGAGTTTGGTTTACTATGAAATCAATTTATTTATTAAAATACAAAGACGATTTGTCAGCAAGACGACTAATGCTATCTTCTTTTGCATACCTCCCTCTATTACAACTTACTTTTGTTATTGATAAGTTGTTGAGGGATTACATTTAAATAAAAATAAATTTAAGATTAAAGTCATCAGCATTATGAAGGCAAGAAGCTGATGCATAAGTGATAAATAAAGTGGTGTTCCCATAACAAGAGTTAAAATACCAAAAATCATTTGCATCAGTACAATTACTAACAATAGCAATATCGACCTTTTTTGCATGAAAGACAGTTTATGCTTTTTACTAAAAATAAAAATATGAATAGTAAAAAGTAGTAGTACAATAGCCAGTGTTCTATGAATAAACTGAATCCCAGCTAACCCTTCAGTAAAATTAGTCCAAAAAGGAGACATTGCATATACTGATTCCGGGACCCATTGATCACCCATTTTTGGCCAGGTATTATATATTCTACCCGCTTTTAAACCAGCAATAAAGGCTCCGTAAACTATTTGTATTATACTTAAAAATCCAAGCAATTTTATTTTTTTAAAAATCGATTTATTTTCATTCTTACTTGATGGGAATAATAAAGGTAATAATACCCATAGTAAATATCCGCAAGTTATAAATGCTGTAGTTAAGTGTACAGCAAGCCTATAGTGGCTTACGTGTGGATTATCTACTAAACCACTTTTTACCATCCACCAACCAAAAAATGCTTGAAGAGAACCAAGGGTGAAAAGTAACAATGACTGTAGCTTTAGTTTTTTTGTTAATCTTTTTTTAATTAAAAAATACAAAAAGGGAATAATAAATACAAGGCCTAGTAAGCGGCCTATCATTCGGTGTAAATATTCCCAAAAAAATATGAATTTAAAATCTTCAAGAGTATAATTAAAGTTTATTTTTTTAAACTCAGGGGATTGTTTGTATAACTCAAATGTTTCATTCCATTCGGCTTCATTTAGTGGAGGTATAGAACCCATAAATAGGCTCCAATTAACCATTGATAGTCCAGAATCGGTTAGTCTTGTAATTCCCCCCACGATAACCATTATAAAAATAAGAAAAAAACCAGAGCTTAACCAAAATATAATTGACTTGTCTTTTTGCATAAATTTAATAGTATTATGCGTAGAACGGAGAGATCATAAGATATACAATAACACCAGTTATTGTCACATAAAGCCAAATAGGAAATGTGATTTTAGCTATTTTCTTATGATTAGCAAATTCTTTTTGAATAGCACGAACATAACTAATTAGTACCAGTGGTATCAAAGCAATTGATAACAAAATATGTGATATTAAGATAAAGAAGTAAAGGACTTTTATACCTCCTTCCCTACCATATTCTGTTGGATCAGATGTCATGTGATATGCAATATACATTACTAAAAAAATTAAAGAAAGCACAATACATAATTTCATTAATCTTTCATGTAATTTTATTTTTCCAGATTTCACTGCAACTAATGCTATAATTAAAAAGATAGCTGTACCGGCATTTATTGTTGCATAAATTGGGGGTAAAAAAATAGGTAACTCATAATCAACCCTTACTCTAAATAAAATTGCGACAACAAGAGGAATAGCCACAGAAATAAGTTTGATTAACAGACTATAACTTTTTTGGGTATTATTTTTTGTGTTTTGTTGTTTTTGAACTCTTTGATCCATTTTATTTATTAATTTTTAAATCTAATGATAGCTCATCTAGTTGTTCTTGTGAAAGAAGAGAGGGGGAGTTAATCATCGTGTCTCTACCAGAGTTGTTTTTAGGAAATGCAATAAAATCTCTAATATTTTCTTGTCCACCAATTATAGCGCACAATCGATCAAATCCAAAAGCAATACCTCCATGCGGTGGAGCTCCGTACTCAAACGCTTCCATTAAAAAGCCAAATTGTTCTTTTGCTTCACGTTCTGAAAAACCTAAATGCTTAAACATTAGTTGTTGTAATTCTTTATCATGTATTCTAATACTCCCCCCCCCAATTTCATTTCCATTTAAAACCAAGTCATATGCATTGGCTCTTACATTGCCTGGATCTTTATCTAACAAAACCAGATCTTCATTTTTTGGCGCAGTGAATGGGTGGTGCATAGCGTGATACCTTTTACTTTCTTCATCCCATTCTAATAGTGGAAAATCGACAATCCAAACAGGAGCAAATTTTTCGGGATTACGTAAATTTAATTGATTAGCTAGATGCAGTCTTAGCGCCCCTAAAGCTCTTTGGGTTTTATTTTTTTCACCCGCCATAATAATTAGCAAATCTCCATTTTTACAATTGGCTTTTTCTTTCCACTCTTTTTTGTCTTGCTCGTTAAAAAACTTATCAACGGAAGACTTTGTTGTATTGTCTTCATTAAATTTACAATATATTAGCCCGGAGGTACCTATTTGAGGTGTTTTAACAAATTCAATTAATTTATCAAGTTGTTTTCTCGAATAATTTGCGCATCCTTGAACATTTATTCCAGCAACTAACTCTGATTCATTGAAGACACTAAAATCTTTTTTTTGACACAATTGAGTTATTTCAACTATTTCCATTCCAAATCTTAAGTCGGGCTTATCGGTGCCATATTTTTTAATAGAATCTTGATAGCTCAACCTAGGAAATTTTGCGGGCCTTATTCCTTTAACTGTCTGTAACAAATGTTGAGTCAAGCCTTCAAAAGTATTTAATATTTCTTCTTGGTTTACAAATGACATTTCACAGTCAATTTGGGTAAATTCAGGCTGTCTGTCTGATCTTAGATCTTCATCTCTAAAGCATTTTACTATTTGGTAATACTTATCCATGCCAGATACCATTAGTAACTGTTTAAATGTTTGGGGTGATTGAGGAAGGGCATAAAACTGACCTTCATTCATTCTGCTAGGTACAACAAAGTCTCTTGCCCCCTCAGGAGTAGACTTAATTAGATAAGGGGTCTCAACCTCAATAAAACCTTGTTTGTCTAAATATTTTCTAGTTTCAGAAGAAACTTTAGCTCTTAATATTAGTTTATCTTTTATTGGTTTTCTTCTTATATCAAGATATCTATATTTCATTCTGAGCTCTTCTCCACCATCAGTATTATCTTCAATTGTAAAGGGGGGTGTTTTAGAACGATTTAAAATAGTAAGTTCATTCACTTCGATTTCAATTGCTCCAGTATAAATTTTGTTGTTTTTAGACTCCCTTTCAATCACTAATCCTTTTACTTGTACTACAAATTCACGGTTTAAACTTCTTGCTTCAAGACACGATAATTTATTTTTTTTTATGTCAAATGCTAGCTGAGTAATTCCGTATCTATCTCTTAAATCTACAAAAGTCATCCCGCCTAAATCTCTTGTTTTCTGAACCCATCCACATAGAGTTACAATTTCTCCAACATTATCAATATTTAAACTATTACAATTATGAGTTCTTAACATATTAACTTCTTTTAGTATGCAAATTTAACACATTAGTTTCGTAATTTAGCACTATGGAACTAAATCCTTTTACGGATACATATTTTATGAAGGAAGCCATTAAAGAAGCTCGAAAAGCTCTCGATTTAGATGAGGTCCCTGTTGGTTGCGTTATAGTATGTGAAAATAATATAATATCTAGAACGCATAATTACACACAAAAATTAAATGATGTAACTGCTCATGCTGAAGTTTTAGCAATTACAGCTGCTGCTGATTATTTAGGAAGTAAATATTTATCAGATTGTATCATGTACGTAACATTAGAGCCTTGTATTATGTGTGCTGGAGCTGCTTACTGGGCGCAATTTAAAAAAATAGTTTTTGGAGCAAAAGACTTAAAAAGAGGTTACTCCTCTGTGTCAAAAAACATATTACATCCAAAAACAAAAGTTGTAGGAAATGTTTTAAATGAGGAATGCACTAAATTATTACGTGATTTTTTCAAGAAAAAAAGATAAATAAGCGTATTTTTGTTTTAAAATAATAATTAGATATGAATTACCCAGAGGAAATTTGTGCTCCAATGCGAGCTGAATTAACTTCTGTGGGTTTTGTAGAACTTAAGACCCCAGAAGAAGTTGCAATTTTATTAGAAAAAAAAGAAGGCACATCGTTATTAATGGTAAATTCTGTTTGTGGATGTGCAGCAGGAAATGCTCGGCCAGCTGTTAAAATGGCTATAGAGTTTGATAAAAAGCCAGATGTTTTCGCAACGGTTTTTGCTGGACAAGATATTGGAGCTACAGCAAAAGCAAGAGAATATATGTTGCCCTACCCACCTTCTTCACCTTCAATTGCTGTTTTTAAAGATGGAAAGTTAGTTCATTTTATTGAGAGGCATCATATTGAAGGGCGTGCTGCTGAAATGATAGCTGATAATTTAAAAGGATGTTTTGATCAAATTTGTTGACACTAAATCTGACATAAATTTTTCAATATAAACACCTTATATTGTCTAATTGAATTTATCTTAGCACTAGTAATCAAAAAATTTGTATCTTGCGAAACTAATTAAAAGACCAAAAAACTTTTTAAATCATATGAAGAAGATATTTCTTTTTACAACAACAATTTTATTGTTTTGTTCAGTTATTTTAACTGCGCAGCCCATAAACTTGTCTACTTCAAACATAACAGCTACAACTGCTGACTTAGACTGGGATGCCAGTACTTGTTCGGGTAATGTCGTTTTACATTATAAAGAAGCTAGCGCTTCCTGGCCAGGAAATGTGGTTAATCCGGCAGTAGCAACTTATGCATTATCAGGACTACTTGCGAATACGGACTATGAATGGAGAGTGAAATGTGCAGGTACATCTGGGCCAAACGCATGGTCTAGTACACAGCAATTTACTAGCTCAGTATCTGGCCCAACTATAGATAGTGCATTTATTACACAGCCAATTTTATGCTTTGGAGGTTTTGCTAATGATGAAATGCAAATCAATGTAAATCAGACTGTTCCTTCAACACCATATACATGTGTTATTGGATTTTATGCTGGAGCAACAACATATTTTATATCATATGAAAGTACTAATCAAACATCTGCAACACAACTAAACTTAAATGCATTTAATCCTAATGTAAGTTATTTTGTTAGACTTGTTGATTCTACTGCATATTACAATGGTAATGGTGGTACTGCAAGCGGATCAAGTACCGTTGGGATTTATGATGAATTTGGGCCACTTATTTTTACACAGCCTCCCCAACTTACAGCATCAACTTCAGTTGTTTCAAGCAACCTTTGTACGGGAGATTGTATTGCAGAAGAAGATCTATTTATTTCTGGAGGCACGGGGCCATATTCTTTTACAGTTAATTCGGGAGCAAACATAAACCTTCCTTCAGGTATTTCAACATATTCTTTTGTTGCATTATGTAATGGTACATATGACATCATTGTAACAGATTCTAATGGATGCTCCACATCTCCTTCTACAACTTCTTTTACAATTTCTCCTATAAATCCAATTACACCAAATGGTTCTGTAACCGTTTTTAATCAGAATGGATTTAATGTTTCTTGTAATGGTGATGCTGATGGTGCAATTTTTGCTTCTGCCTCAGGAGGAACAGGTAATTTTACTTATTCTCTTGATGGTGTTAATTTTCAATCATCATCAACTTTTTCAGGGCTATCAGCAGGTTCATATACTGTCACTTATAAAGATGCTAATGGTTGTATCGAAACAGAAACACTAAATTTAGATGAACCACCACCTCTTTCAGGGACAGCTAGTATAATTCAAGATGTTGATTGTTATGGCTTCGCTACAGGAGAACTTACTTTTTTAGTTGATCCTGCACAGCCTGGAGTACCAGCATATCAATATTCTTTGAATAACGGGTTAAGTTATCAAAATTCAAATATTTTTGTAGGACTACTAGGAGATAGCACATATGATGTCATGATTGAGGACAATAATGGATGTCAATATACTTCTAGTGTTTTTCTTCCTCAACCAACGCAAATCAATTACCTTTCTATATTATCTGATTATAACGGTTATAATATAACATGTAATGGTCTTTCAGATGGAGAGATTACACTTTCTGCAAATGGAGGCGCTGCAGGATTTACATATTCAATTGATGCTAATAATTTTCAATTATCTGGAATTTTTTCTGGCCTATCTGCAGGATTTTATTCAGTAGTTTATAAAGATACTAATGGATGTACAGCTACAGAGCAAGTAGAACTTGTTGAACCAGGCATATTTACTGCCCCATTTATAATTAGTAACAACATTTCATGTCCTCAAGAGTGTACAGGCGCAATATCAATTAATCCATCTAATTCTGTAGGACAAGTTTTTTATAGCTTAGATTCAGGTATTCAACAAACAACTCCATTTTTTTCGGGACTATGTGGTGATATTACACAAGGAGTATATACCTTAGATGCGACTGACGAAAATGGATGTACTACAAGTACAGTAGTATCTATTAGCGAGCCCCCAGTGTTTAATTATTCTACATCTTCTATTGATGAATCATGTGCGCCTCCAAATGGCCAGGCAACAATTAATGTAAACTCTGGCGGAACAGGGGGTTATTCTTATATTTGGAATACAACTCCTCAGCAAAATACGTCTGTAGCAAATAATTTATCTTCAGGAAATTATCTTGTTACTGTGACCGATGGAAATGGATGTTCTTTTTCTGAATCTGTAGCTGTTGGTTATTCTCCTGCATTTAATCTGAGTTTCACTACTGTATCACCTTGTTTGGGACCAAATAGTGGTAGTGCAACTGTTTTTACATCTGGAGCCACAGGAACATTATCATATCAGTGGAGTGATATTAATGGACCTATAGCGACAGGGTTATCAGCTACATTAAATAACGTTCCGATTGGCACTTACTTTGTTGATGTTACAGACGCTACAGGCTGTGCCATATCAGGAAGTGTGGATATAATCGATCCAATTAATCCAATACAATTTGATACAATTTTTGTCTCCCAAAATAGTTGTTATGGAGTTGATGACGCTCAGATTGAAATAATTGTAAGTGGAGGGCAACAACCATATTCTTATTCAAATGGTTCAGCAGCATCACCGCAGAGCAACCCTGTATTTGGACTTTTAGCACCAAACTCATATAATATAACTGTAACGGATCTTAATGGTTGTTTTATTGACACAATAATAGATATAATCTATCCAGGATTACTGCAAATAGATAGTACCCATTTTACTAATGTTTCTTGTTTTGGCGCTGAAGATGCTGAAATCTTAGCTATTGATGTTTTAGGCGGAACAGCCCCTTTTGAATATTCTGTTAATGGATCTTCGCACTATACAAATATGGCATACTTTAATGGATATGGTCCGGGAACATATACTGTGGAGGTTTATGATATAAATAATTGTGTAGCTGCGGATTATATAATTATTACTGAGCCTGATGAGTTAACAGCTGATATTTCTACTTCTGGTTGGGTTTTTAATGGAAATAGCGGCTTATATAGTTATCAAATAAAATGTAATGGAGATAATTCTGGTTTTGCAGACTTAGTCATAAATGGGGGGACAGCTCCTTATATTAAAAGTATTTATGATGCTGCAACAGGAGTATTATTAAACTCTACATATACTAATTCTTTTATTGATATTTATGCTGGAGAATATATTTTTGAGGTAGTTGATATTAATGGGTGTACTTATTCTGAAAACATTTTATTTAGTCAGCCTGACCCTATTTTACACTCATTTGTTCCTACACATGTTTCATGTGAAGGATGGAATAATGGTTCATTAACGGATATTGTTTCAGGAGGGGTGGGTAATTCAGGTACATATAGTTATATTTGGAATACTGGAGACACTACTTATACAATTAATAATTTAGGTATTGGAACATATACGATAACAGTATATGATGAAAATAATTGTATGTCTCAAGCTGCCTTTAATATTAATGATAACAACGCTTTATCAGTAATATCTACTTTTCAAGATGTTACTTGCTTTGATTATTGTGATGGAGAAATTACTGCTGTAGTTTCTGGGGGAGCTCCTAATTTTGATATAAATGGTAATCCTATATATTTATATTCATGGAACGATATACTCTCTCAAAGTTCACAAACAGCAGTTGGTTTATGTGTAGATAATACTACAAATACCACTGAATACAATTGTATTGTGTCAGACGCACAAGGATGTATAGATACAGTCACAGTATCGATAAGCCAACCTTCTCAACTTATTGTTTCTGCTATAGTTACATCGAATTATAATTTAGAAGATATTTCATGTTATGGGGAAAATGATGGGGCGCTACAAGCTTCATCAACTGGTGGAAATTCACCTTATGATTATTTTTGGTCAAATAATTTTGACCAACAAAATGTTTTAACTTCTAATAACTCAAACTTAATTGCAGGTACTTATACGGTTAATATAAAAGACAGTAAAGGCTGCATGGATACAACATCTATAACATTAAATGAGCCCCCTCAACTAACACTAACTGTTAATCAAACAAATATTAATTGCTACGGCATTTTTGATGGGACAATAACTGCTGATGCAAATGGAGGGACTCCTTTTAATGGAATCCCGCCAGAGTATAATTACTCATTTTCAAGTGGGTACAGTAATCAAATTGATATTTCAACAGATGTTAATTTGTCACCAGGAGTTTATACTGTTACAGCAACTGATCAAAACGGTTGTTCAGTAGAATCAGAATCAATTTTTATATCACAACCATCAGATATTTTAACATTGGAGTTAGATGTTCAACATGAAAATTGTAATGCAAGTGACGGTGAAATTAATTTACTTGTTGAAGGAGGAACAACTCCATATAATTATCAGTGGAATACAGGACAAAATTTAGCATTAATTACTTCTCTTGCTCCAGGAGACTACTTCGTAATGGTAGAGGATAAAAATGGTTGTGTTATATATGATACCGCAAGAATTATTGCTAGTGATGAAGTGTTTTTACCAGGAAACATTGCTTCTTTTGACACTACAATTTGTCTTGGAACAGATTTTGTTTTAAATGTTGATGAAAAGCTAGGATTCACATACGTTTGGTCATATGAAAATGAAGTTATTTTTAATAAAACAATAAATAATTTAACAAGTGATCAAGCGGATATTATTGTAACGCCAACTAATTATTTAGATATATATACGTTAACTATAACAGACCCTGGTTGTGCTTTATCATACGATGTCACAGCATCTTTAAATGTTGATTTTATAGATCCTTTAATAATTTCAACCCCTGATGTTGAGTATGGTGATTATCCAGTTGTTTTATCTGGTGAAAACCTTCAATTATCTTCAGGTAATTTGAATTGTGATGAATACAACTGGCGGTGGGACGGAAACAATGTCGTTAGTAATAGTGGGGAAATTAACATAAATAATGTCGAATCTTCTGAGTGGTATTATTTATATGTTAAAGATAGCGATGGTTGTCAAGGATATGATTCAATTTATGTTGTTGTTGGGGTATTACCTTATGATGCAATTACTCCAAATGGAGATGGTTATAATGACACCTGGACACCACTCGATATTACAGAATATGAAAATGCATTAGTTCAAGTATTTAATAGGTGGGGAGGCTTAGTCTTTGAATCTGTTGGTGGAGAACAATACACTCCCTGGGACGGGACTAATAATGGTAAGGAACTTGTAGTTGGAACATATTATTATATTATTGATTTAAACACAGGTGATGAACCTCAAACAGGTCCAGTAACAATTATCAGATAACGTGAAAATTTTAAATATGAAAAGAATATTCGGTTTATTATTGTCAATTTGTTTTTGTGTTAGTATGTACGCTCAACAATTACCTCAAATTAGTCAATACATGAATAATAATTATGCTATTAATCCAGCCATAGCAGGAATGTATGATTATTACCAAGTCAACACAACAATAAGAAATCAGTGGGTAGGAGTAAATGACGCTCCAAGAACAAATCTTATTAGTATTTATGGAAGGCATAATAAAAATATTGGTCTTGGGGGAATAATTTATAATGATGTTACAGGTCCAACTAGTAGAATTGGATCAGCAGTATCTTATACATATAAATTATCATTAAACAAAAAAATTGATCTTTCTTTTGCTTTGCAAGGAGGATTTACTCAATTTAAAATAATAAAGGATTTACAAACAGAGCATGTAAACGACCCATTACTTCAGGGGGGCGATGTTGTAAGGACACTACCTGATGCAACTTTTGGTATAAATTTAAGTGGTAGCAATTGGTATTTTGGAGCAGCTTTGCCTCAACTGTTAAGTTCTGAATTAAATTTAATGGATGATGATGTGGCAAAATTATATGATCAGTATAGTAGTGATGGCAAATTAGCAAGACATATTTATATTTTGGGGTCATATAAACACAAAATAAACTCTTTATTGTCTTTAGAGCCAAATATATTTGTAAAAGCAGTAGAAGGCGCTGCTACACAGGTTGATTTTGGTGTAAAAACACAATATAAAGATTTAGTTTGGTTTGGAGCGAACTATCAGTTAAATAATGATTTATCGTCATTAGCTGTTCTTTTGGGTTATAACATAAATAATAGATTCAATATAGGTTACTCATATGGATTGCCAACTTCATCATATAGTAGTTATTATTCCGGTTCACATGAATTTATGTTAGGAGTTAAATTGGTTAAATAGATATTATACAAATTTTTTAAAATTAAAAAACCCCCATGAGTTTATGGAGGTTTTTTTATTTTGTTGTATAGTGTTAGTTTTATACAACCCAAAACAAGTATTACGACATTGCAATAATAAAATATATATTGATGCTAAAGCAACACCTTTATCTATAAATGTCAACACCATTTTGTTAATTTAATTCAGAAAAGGTTTTTTCACTTAACATATCATATATTTGTACTAAACAAGTTATTATATGTTTTAAATTATAGTTGTTATTATGAAAATTGCAATATTAGGCACACGAGGTATTCCAAATAATTATGGTGGATTTGAACAATGCGCAGAATATTTATCTGTTGGTTTGGTAGAAAAAGGCCACGAAGTTACTGTCTACTCTCCACATTTTCATCCATATGATAAAGATGAGTATAAAGGAGTAAAAATTATTAAGAAGAAAAGTCCTCAAAATTTTTTAGGAAATTCAGCATCTAATTTTATTTATGACTTTTTATGTTTTAGGCATGCGGTGAATATGGATTTTGAAATTATTTTACAGCTAGGATTAATAACATCTTCATTATCGATAATTTTATGCAGACATAAGGGAAAAGTTATTGCTACGAATATTGATGGACTAGAGTGGAAACGTGCAAAATGGAATCCTTTTATTCAAAATATAACAAAACGCCTTGAAAGATATGGGATAAAAAAATCAGATTATTTAATCGCTGATAATATAGGTATCCAAGAATATATTAAGAATGAATATAATAGACACTCTGAATTTATTCCTTACGGGACTTTAAAGCCAAAAAAAAATAATCAGGATATTTTAGATTTTTATAAAATGAAGCCTAATTCATATTATTTAACGATAGCTAGACTAGAACCCGAAAACAACTTGGAAATGATGTTTGATGCATATCTTTTAAGTGAAAGTAATTTTCCGTATTTTGTTATCGGTAAACACCCAACTACTTATGGTGATTATTTAAAGGATAAGTATCGTAATAAAGGAATAATATTTTTAGGAGCTATATATAATAAGGAAGTTTTGGATAACATAAGATATTATTCAAAATTATATATTCATGGTCATTCAGTAGGAGGAACTAATCCGTCTTTACTTGAGGCAATGGCCTCAAAGGCATTAATTGTCTCACATGATAATAAGTTTAATCGATCAGTGTTGAATAAAAACGCTTTTTATTTCTCTTCTGCCAAACAATTAAGTTTAATATTAAATAAAAAGAATTATAATAAACAAGAATTGATTAAAAACAATTTAGATACTCTAGACAAACTGTATAGATGGCCATTGATTATAGAAAAATATGAAAAATATTTCAAAACAATTTTAAAAATTTAATCAATTAAAAACATGTCAGATGATATTTGGTTTGAAAACATTTTTCCTTCTTGACTTAATTTAAAATTGTTTTTTTCATGTATGACATAATTTTTATTAATCCACTTTTTGATTTCTTTTGTAAAATAATTTTTTAAAGATTCACCAAATCTATTTTCAATTATTTTTATATCTACCCCCCACATTGTTCTTAAATTTGTCATAATGTATTCATTATAATGTTGGTTTTTTGAAAGATACTCAACAGTAAAATAATTGTTTAATTTATTATTTATTGCATCTATGTATTTTTTGTTTGATGAAACATTCCACCTTCTTTTTTTTCCATCAAAAGAGTGCGCAGATGGGCCTACGCCAAGATACATTTTATTTTGCCAGTATGCAGAATTATGCTTTGCTAGAAAACCTTTTTTTGCAAAATTTGATATTTCATAATGTAAATACTGATTATCTTTAGCAAATTGCTGTAATAATTTAAATTGTTTAATAATGTTATAATCGTCTAAAGGTGTTATCTTTTTTGTGTTTACTAAATGAGATAATTTAGTTTTTGTTTCAATGGTTAGGCAATAAGCTGCAAAATGTTCAATTTGTAATTTTTTGATTACTAAAAGATTTTTTTTCCAATCATTTAGTGTTTGATCAGGAAGACCATATATTAAATCAATACTCAGGTTATCAAATCCATTTTCCTTGGCCATAATTATACTATTGTAGGCGTGTGTTGCATTGTGCGATCTATTCATAAATTTTAACTCAGCATCATTAAAAGATTGTACCCCTATACTAAGTCTATTTATTCCAATCTTTTTATATGAAATTATTTTACTGATAGTTAAATCATCTGGATTACATTCAATTGTTATTTCAGGCTGTTTTTTAATCTTAAATTTTTGATAGATAAGCCTAATTATATCTTCTATTTCTTTTATATCTATAATTGAAGGAGTTCCCCCTCCAAAATAAATTGTTTTTACATCTTTATTTTTAAAATAATTAATATTTTCAAGCAATTCAAGTTTTATTGAGTTAATCATTTCAGATTTATCTTTTTGTGAAATTTTAAAATGAAAATCACAATAAACACATCGTTTTTTACAATATGGGATATGTATATAAATTCCAGCCATTATTATTTATAATATATCTTCAAATTAAGCATATTTAATCAAAAAAATTAATCTTTTACTATTTTTGTTTTATGAAAGAAAAATATTTAAAAAACTTATCAAAAGAAGAAAGATTTATTTTAAAAGATAAAGGAACAGAAAAACCTTTTACAGGAGAATATAATGATTTTTACGAAGCGGGTATATTTGTTTGTAAAGCATGTAATGCACCATTATACGAATCTAAAACTAAATTTGACTCAGGGTGTGGTTGGCCATCTTTTGATGACCAGATTAAAGGAGCTATAAAGTGCTATGAAGACTTAAGTGAAGGTAGAGTTCGAACTGAAATTTGTTGCGCAAAATGCGACGGGCACCTTGGCCACGTTTTTTTTGGAGAACATTTCACAATTAAAAATACAAGACATTGTGTTAACTCTCTTAGTATTCAATTTAAAGCATATAAAAAATTAGAAAAAGCGACAGTAGCAGGAGGCAATTTTTGGCGCTTAGACAAATTATATAGAGACTTAAAGGGGGTATATTTATTGTACGCTGGATATATGGGGGGTGATGTCCAAAATCCAACTTATGAACAAGTGCAAACAGGAAAGACCAATCACGTTGAAGTTGTTCAATTATTTTTCGACCCCAATATTATTTCTTATACAAATATTTTGGATCTATTTTTAGATAATTATAATAATACTTTTTCAACTAAAAACGCACAAAAAATTAAACCCCAACATAAGCCTATTATTTTCGTTAATAATAAACAGCATAAAGAAAAAGCAGAAGTTTCAATATTAAATAAAGTAAAAAAATCTAGCTACTTACCTACAATACAAATCAGTCCTGAAAAAGAGTTTTTTAGAGCGGAGGAATACCATCAAAACTATTTTAATAAACAAAACAGATAATTATTTTTTAGGTAATTTAATTGAAAATGTTGTTCCTTCTCCTTTTGCAGATTTTGCAACTGCGATTTTACCTTTATGATATTCTTCAATAATTCTTTTTGAAAGAGATAAGCCTAGTCCCCAACCTCTTTTTTTTGAAGTAACTCCTGGTTTAAAAATATTTTTTGCAATAGAAGGGTTTATACCCTCTCCCTGATCAGAAATATTAATAATGACGTGAGATTTATTTGAATTTAATTCTATTAAAATTTCCCCTCTACCTTTCATTGCATCTACCGAGTTTTTACAGACATTTTCTATTACCCAATTTAAAAGCACTTTGTTTACACTTGTTATTAAATTTTTTTCTGAATTTAAAAAATTTATTTTTATTTTTTTTGGAAATCGTGATTCTAAATAAATAATAGCTTCATTAATAAGTGTATAAATATTTGTTGCTTCAAGTTCTGGTTGAGACCCTATTTTTGAAAACCTATTTGTTATTGTTTCAAGATGATAAATATCTTTTTCCATTTTGTTAACCAGTTCAGAATCTGTCTTTTTATCTTTTAATAATTCTATCCATGCCATTAGCGAGGATATTGGAGTTCCTAGCTGATGAGCAGCCTCTTTAGCCATTCCAGCCCATACTTGATTTTGCTCAGACCTTCTTGATGAATTAAAAATGAAATATGCGATCAGAATAAAAATAGTAATAAACCCAAGTTGGTAAAAAGGGTAAAAACGCAAACGATTAAGCATTCTAGAATCTTTATAGTAAATCCATTGTTTATCTCCGCTGGGTAGATTAATTTGAATTGGCTCATAACCATTATCTTGCATTTTAGTTAATTGTTTTTCAAGAAAACTATCATTTATAGATTTTGGCTTAATTATTCCAATACTAATAAAAAGGCTATCTATTTTAGTATAAACTTGAAAATTTCTATAAAGTAAAATTTGATTTTTTTCATCAACTAACATTACAGGGATACTATTATTGTCTTGAACTATTTTACTTACAAATGGGTCGGGTGTATTATTATTTATTTGATAATCTATTGCTTTCGCTATAAGGGTTGCCTTTTCTCTTTCTTCCTTTTCAAGTTCTTGAACAAGTATATTAGTTACCAAAAGAGATATAACTCCAATAAATAAAGCGGCTGCAATTAATATAAATTTCCACCTTTGTTTTTTTGTATATATATCCATATTATTTAAATTGTGGCTCCCACTCGATTTCTATTTCATCATCTTCATCATTACTTTCAATATTTTCATTTTCTTTTAATATTTCTACATTATAAATATTATTTATAATTGTTTTTTCTTTTTCAACGGTTTTTTTAAAATCTTCTAAGAATCGAATTTTATCTAATGTGACTTTCGGATTATCAGTATCTCCACTCATTTTAAAATATATAGTATTTAATATTTTACCATCTTTTTTCTCCTCTCCAAATTCTTGTATTGTAGTATTTTTTTCTCTGAACTTCTTAGAAAGAAGTTCAGAAAGTAATAATGTTACATTATAATTGATCTCATTACTAAATGAATGAGTGCCTGAAATATAAACAGATAGTGCAGATGATTTGATTTCCATAGTAGGAATTGTTATTGTCTCATTATCTACCTTGATACTATTTTCTAATTTAGAAAATTTTACATGTTTTAATTCATCTAGGCTTACATATCCAGATAAACTTTCAAGAGGTTTAAAATCAATTAATTCACCTTTTTCAATTATTAAATGAGAATTAACTTTTAAATCTTTAGTATTTAAAATATACCCTGGGTCCCATGATGCATTCACATATAGTTTTGCACTCCCTATACCTTTAATATTTTCAGGGGCAATAAATTCTTGATTAAAGTTGTTAAACGCATTAAAAGAATTTCTAATATTTATTTTATCAACATCTATATTAGTATTTAAATTTAAATTATTTGGTTTTGTTTCTTTTAAAATAAATTTACCTGAAATACTACCACCTAGTAAAGTCCCATTTATATCTTTTAAACTAATTATACCTTTGTTATAAGTTAAATCACCTGTAATATTAGATGCAATAATATTATCATATGAAAAGTTATTAATATTAATATATGTGTTACAACTAATCCATTCAGGCATTATTTTATCCTTTATATTAGAGTTATTAGTTGAGATAGGTTGAGAGTTTAGGTTACTTAATGTCATTAATTCTTCAAAGTTGGTATATGTTGATGTTGCTGAACCTCGAACAAATATTTTTGGATATTCATCTAAAATGTATCCTATTAAATTCTCGATTTCACCATTAAACTTAATGTCAGATTCTGAAATTGTAGACGATGAAGAATTCACAAAACACATTTTGTTTTTTATTTCACCATCAAGACTTTTAAATGCAAATTTTAGAGGAAAATCTTTATAAAAAAACTCTACCTCGTCTAACTTTATTTTAGATACATGATTTGCATTAAGGAACATTTTTTTTAATCTATTATCGAATGCGATATTTCCTACATAGTTGCTTTCAGCATATATTTTCCCTTTCGCAGAAACAAAATTAGTTTCAGAAAAATAATTATTCAATTCATTTATATCCCAAGCGGATTTAAATGAGGCTTCTAAAAAATAATTATTTAGATTAGATAAAGTAAAATCACCATTGAGAAAGCCATTTTTTGTTTTACCTTTAAAATTGTTTGCGACAATTGTTGTTGTTTTAAAATTGTTTTGCGCACCATTATTAACGGAGCCTTTTGTATAAATTTGATTTAAAGTAAATGGGTGAGAGTGTTTTTTGAAATAACCATTTTCTATATGGTATTGCATTTCAAAATAAGGGTTATTGTTTTTGGTAATAGCTCCCTTGACTTGAGAGGTAAATGATATTTTCCCATTCAAATCAAAAGGAGTGAAAAACTTTTTCATATTTTCTGGCATTATAGAAATAAATTTTTTGACATTTTCATTACTTGAGCTTAAATTTAGATTAATACTGTCATTAATAATACTTCCTGAAAGGTGAAGTGATGTTTCTTCAATTTGAAAAGTTAAATTTAATATGTTGGTTGACTTTTTGCTAATTGATGTATTAGTTGAAAAATCAATTTTTTTATTTAGCATGTATTCGCTACTATCTAGAATTAAATTTTTGGAAAAACCATTAGCTTTAATATTAAACTTTGCATCATTTATTAAAATGAGAGCTTTATGTAAATCCCAGTTAATATTTAATTCAGTTGTTGCTTTAGTTATTTCTAAATTAGTATTAAATAGTGCAATCTTTTTAACATCAAGTGTATTTTGCTTTTCACTTGATGAGGTTTTCTTAAAAATATCATAATTTGGCTCATTGAGGTTATTATATTTTATATTTATTTTTGCATCACTAATAATTATATTTTCTAAGTTGTAATTCTTATCAAATATATCTAGTAAACTAATTTCTATATATGCTTTTTTTGAAAAAATTAATGTATCATTTTCAAACCCTTCCGGTTCTTTTATTAACAAATTAGTTATACGTACAGATGCTTTTGGGAAATTGTCATAAAAAGTAAACTCTACGTCTTCCAAGGTTAATGAAGTTTTAATTTGGCTTTTTATTTTTTTTAGTATTTCGTTTTCAATCTCATCACTAAATAATTTTGTGATGGCAAAAAGCAAAAGGAATATGAGACTTATAGTTATAAATAAAATCTTTATTACTCGAAAGATAATTTTTTTTATTTTATTTCTGTTTATCATATATATTATAAACGTAATAATTTTTTTTATAGTCTCTTAAGAATATTTATTTCTTCTTGAGTCAAGTATCTAAATGTATTTCTAGGTAAATTTTTTTTAGTTATACCAGCTAACAAAACCCTATCTAAATAAATAATATTGTAATTAAGTTTTTTAAATAAAAGTTTTAAAATTTTAATTCCACCTTCACTTTGCTCTATTCCCAATTCATATCTTTTTTTTAAAAAAGAAATTGATGTTAGCTTGTGCTTCTTCCCATTAACATCTATTCCTTTTTTTAGATTAAGAACATCTTCAGCAGATATTTCTTTGTCGATTGTTACTTGATAAATTGATTTTATTTTTTGATTTTTATTTGTTATTTTTTTAGCTAAAATATGATCATTAGTAAATATTATAAGTCCACTTTCAGACTGATTTAGTTTATCTATTGGGAATACTTTTTCTTTACATACAGAAGAAATAAGTGTCATAGCTGATTTTTTTGTTCTTCGTTCTGTATATAGGGCTAGCTTTTTTGGTTTGTTTAGCAGAATATATGTTAGTTTTTCACTTACAATTTTTTGATCGTTAAATTTTATGATATCTGTTTTTTTTATTTTGGACCCAATAGAAGCTTTTTCCCCATTGACAGTTATTATGCCTGCTTCAATAAATTTATCAGCTTCTCTGCGACTGCATATCCCAGAATTAGCAATGAATTTATTTAACCTTATAGAATTTTCTGATTTCAATTTTAGTTGTTCCTATTAAATTTTTTTAAATAAATTTCTTAGAATACTGTAACGCTAATACTATTTAATTATAACTTTATGTTCAACAGAACCATCAGAGTATAAAAAAACTAAAGACTTATTATATGTGAAGCTTGTTTCTCTACCTAGTAAGTCTGTGATTTTCAAAAGAGTTTTTTCAACTTTATTTTCTGCGTTTTCGCTAAAAGAGGCTATATCATTACATGGTAATAATGGATATAAAAAATTAGTTATAAAATCAATCGCTTGAACAAATTTGGCATTATTATTACCGTATGCAGGCCAAGAATGATTTTCACCAGTAAAAATTAATTTGTCATTTATTACGCCTACCATATCTGCCTTGGGGTGCATTTCTCCAGAGCCACAAAGTGTTAAAACTAATGGATTGTTCATCCCTGGCCCACAATTATAATTTACGGTAAGATCGGAAGTTCCTTGTATACTAACTAAGGGTTCATCAAATGTATCTATCCAGTCTATATTGTTAATTCCGCCAGCAATACTAATCACACCACTAACATCAGAAGGATATCCATAATTTCCAGCGTCACCCTCTATGCCATACTGCCCCCCTATATTATTTACTATGTTTTGCACATTAATAGGAGAGGTTGGAAGGTCATTAATTTCATCAATATATGCAAGATGAATAGCTGTTACTGCTCCGGCAGAATACCCTCCAACAAAAATAGTATTTGGATCTATACCATAATTATCTCCATTGTCATAATCTTTTCTTAAAAATCTTATTGCAGACTTCACATCTGCTACAGCTTTTAATACAGTTTCATATTGTGTTTCGTTACTTGATAAAAATGAAATTATATTTGCAAGTCTATAATTTAAAGATGCTGTAACATATCCCTTTTTTGCCATATTTTCACAAAAATCAACACAGTCTGTCATGGTTTTATTGCCTCCATAAAATGAACCGCCGTGCATATAGAGAATTACTGGACGATTTGTCTCAACATCTCCATCTGGAGTATATATATCCATACTATGATAAGAGTCATTATATATATCAGAATAGTTAACTGTAGTAACGCTAACCGAATTAAAAATTTCTGATTGGTATCTTCCTTCACATTGTGCAATTAATGATCCCTTTGAAAAAAGGATTGCGAACGAGCATATTATTAGTTTTTTCATTTTTTTTATTTAAGTCTTAAGTTTTTTTAATTGAGATTCAATCTCATCATTTTCTATTTTTTCAAAAAGATGCATCGCTTTTTCTATTTTATGCCCATCTTTAATATTTATTTTTCCTGCATTTTTCCAATTCATCTTTTTTAGATTCAATATTTTTTTTGTTTTTTTTGAAGTAAAAGGCAAGAAAGGTTCTGATAAAATTGCTAAAGAAGTAACAATTTGTATAGAAATATTCATGATAGTCTCTACTCTTTCTTCATTTTTAACTTTTAATTTCCAAGGCTCAGTATCAGCTAAATATTTATTTCCAAGTCTGGCTAAATTCATTAATGTACTTAACGCGTCTTTAAATTTAAATAATTCAATGGAAGCGCCAATTTTTTCAGGGTATTTCTTTAGTTGCGATAGCACTTCTTTGTCATATATATCTAAAGTATTTACTTTAGGCACTATTCCACCCCAATATTTATTGATTAGCACGAAAACACGATTAACATAATTTCCAAATATAGCAACTAGTTCATTATTATTTCTAGCTTGAAATTCAGACCAAGTAAAATCAGTATCTTTTCCCTCAGGAGATGTTGCACATAAAGCATATCTTAATGAATCTTCTTTACCTTTAAAATCAATTAAATATTCATGTAGCCATATCGCCCAGTTTCTAGACGTAGATAGTTTTTCACCTTCAAGGTTTAAAAATTCATTTGCTGGTATATTAGTTGGTAAAATATACTTGCCATGAGATTTTAAAATTATTGGGAAAATTATTGAGTGAAAAACAATATTATCTTTTCCTATGAAGTGAATAAGCTGTGTGTTTTCTTCTTTCCAATAAGACTCCCATTGCTTATTATTATCTTTTGCCCATTGTTTTGTGGCAGATATATATCCAATTGGAGCATCTAGCCAAACATAAAGAACTTTCCCTTCAGAATTTTCTAATGGAACTTTTACTCCCCAGTCTAGATCTCTAGTCATAGCTCTTTCTCTCAAGCCCCCATCAATCCATGATTTGCATTGGCCTAGAACCTGTTTTCTCCATTTTTTTGGATTATGTAGTTTCTCACCATCTACTTCTCCTTTCTCTATCCACTCTTTAAGCCATTTTTCATGCTTTTGCATGGGTAGATACCAATGACTAGTATCTCTTTTTTCAGGAATATCACCGCTTAATTTTGATTTAGGATTTATTAACTCGTCTGGACTTAAAGTTGCTCCGCAACTTTCACATTGATCTCCATAAGCATTTTTGTATCCACATTTTGGACATTCTCCTGTTATATATCTATCTGCTAGAAACTGATTAGTTTTTTTATCATAAAACTGTTGTGTTGTTTTTTTGATAAACAGATTTTTATTATCTAAATTTTTAAAAAATTCTGCTGCAGTTTGGTGATGCAATTCTGCAGAGGTTCGGTGATAAATACTAAAATTAATTCCAAAATCTTCAAATGTTTTTTTATTTAAATCATGATACTTATCTATTATTTCTTTTGGTGATATTCCTTCTTTTTTTGCTTGCAATGTTATGGCTGCTCCATGCTCGTCAGAACCACAAATAAAGACAACATCATTTTCATTTGATTTAAGATATCTCACATAAATATCAGCGGGTAAATATGCGCCCGCAACATGTCCAATATGAACAGGTCCATTTGCGTATAAAAGCGCTGAAGTTACAGTATATCTTTTAGTACTCATTTTTTATTCAAAAAAAATTATTTTAGCAAAGATAAGTTTTACTATTAAATAAATTGATTTTATGAAAATACCTGATAAATTAGTTGCAGGCGATAAGATAGGCTTAATATCTACTGCAAGAAAGATTTCAAGATTGGATATTAATTATGCTATTAATATTTTTAAATCTTGGGGATTAGAGGTAGTGTATGGAGATAATTTATTTAACAGTTATAATCAGTTTTCAGGTACTGATGAGCAGCGAGCAAATGATTTGCAGGTAATGATAAATGATAAAAGTATTAAAGCAATTTTTTGTGTTCGAGGGGGGTATGGTACTGCTAGAATTATTGATAAAATTGATTTTAACAGGTTACAAAATAACCCTAAGTGGATAATTGGATACAGCGACATTACAGTTTTACATTCTCATTTAAATAATTTTGGTATAGCGACACTACATTCAAGCATGCCTATAAATTTTGAAAATAATACATTCTCATCTATAGAAAGTATTCATAATTGTCTTTTTTCAAAGCCAAATGAGATTATTATAAAACCCCATGTTTTAAATAGACTAGGGAAAACCTCTGGTCAAGTTGTTGGTGGTAATTTGTCTATTTTATATTCTTTGCTGGGTTCACGCTCTGATCTAGACACAAATGGTAAAATTTTATTTATAGAGGATCTGGATGAATATTTATATCATATTGACCGAATGCTTTTAAATCTAAAAAGAAATAAAAAACTTAAAAATATAAAAGCTCTAATTGTAGGAGGAATGACAGATTTACATGACAATGAAATCCCTTTTGGGAAAAGTTATGAGCAAATTGTTTTAGATTATTTTGGCAACCTAAGCATACCAATATGTTTTAGTTTTCCATCAGGACATTTAAATGATAATAGAGCAATTAAACTTGGCTGCAACGCTGATTTAGAAGTTACAGAAAAGGAAGTAGTTTTTCGTCAGAAGTAAATTAAAAAATGTTATTTTTTTAAGACTGTAGGGACTTTAAAATAATCAGAATCTTTGCTGGGCGCATTTTTAAGGGCTTCATTTTGAGTAAGCTCATTATTTATTTCATCATTACGCAGTAAACTTTTTTCTTCATTAATATACACAAGAGGTTCAACGCCATCAGTATTAATTTGAGATATTGTATTAACAAATTCTAACATTTTTTCTAAATCTGATTTGATTTGCTCGCTTTCTTGATTATTAAAATTTAATTTTGCTAGTTCCGCTAAGCTATTAATTAGTTCTTGAGTAACTTTAATTTTTTTCATACTTTTTTAGTTGTTCAAAAATAGTATTGTAAACAATTATATTCAAATTTTTTACGTCTTTTTCTTGTAATTTATTTGGGTCAATTGGTTTATGTATTGTCACTCTTGCAAAACTAGGGTACCCTTTAAAATATTCTTGTGGAAAAATTTGCTTGTTGTCTATTAAAGTAATAGGAACAATTTTAAGGTTTTTTTCTAAAGACAATCTAAATGGACCGTTTTTAAATTTTTTTAAAAAAACAGTTTTTTTAGGAATTCCTCCTTCAGGAAAGATACATATATTTAAATTTTGTGTTAATTTTTCTCCTGCGTGTAAAAATGCATTGTAAGCATCTTTTTTATTACTTCTATCTACCATAATTGAGTTTTTTCTAAAAAAATACCCAAACAATGGTATTCTTGAAATTTCGGCTTTACCTATATATTGAATAGGCATTGGAAGTATTGCATATATTAGGGGAATATCTATGGTAGAGACATGATTAGCACAAAATATATATTTTTCACTAGCATCTAGCTTTTCTTCCCATTTTACTATTGGAAATACAAATGAAAGCCATATCGTTAACTTACTCCAATACCTTGAGATATGTGCAACATAAAGTTCATTTTTAAATAATGCGGTAAAAACAAATAATAAGGGCAGTAGCAAAAAGAATAACATTATAAAAACCATCAAAAACCAGAATCTCCAGATACTACTTAAAATATAGCCAGCCCATTTCATGCAGACAAAGATAAAAAAAGCTATTTTTACAGCATCTAATTTTTAAAAAATGGCAAGAATATTAACAGGAATACAAAGCACAGGCACCCCTCATTTAGGTAATTTACTTGGAGCGATTGTCCCTGCCATTGAGCTTTCAAAAGAAACGAATAATCAAAGTTTATTTTTTATTGCAGACCTTCACTCATTCACAACAATAAGAGAGGCTAATAAAATTAAAGAAAATACGTATGCTACAGCAGCAGCATGGTTAGCATTTGGCTTTGATTCACAAAAAAACATTTTTTATAGACAATCGGATGTTACGGAAGTCTGTGAATTAGCATGGTATTTGAGTTGTTTTTCAAAATTTAGCAGGCTTCAATTAGCACATTCATTTAAAGATAAGTTGAGTCGAATAAATGATATTAACACAGGCTTATTTACGTATCCTGTTTTGATGGCAGCAGATATTTTACTTTACGATGCTAATATTGTGCCAGTGGGAAAGGATCAGTTACAACATTTAGAAATAACTAGAGATATTGCGTCAAGTTTAAACCATATTTTTCCTAATACTTTAGTTCTACCAGAAACAAAAATTGATGAAAGTGTTATGATCGTTCCCGGAACAGATGGCCAAAAGATGAGTAAGTCCTACAATAATATGATTAATATTTTTCTAGACGACAAACAACTTAGAAAACAAATAATGAGCATAAAAACAGATTCAAAAAGTGTAGAGGAACCAAAAGATTATGAATCATGTAATATTTTTAAATTATATAAATTGTTAGCAAGTAAAAATCAAGTAAATGAATTAAAATTAAAATATACTGACGGAGGTTATGGTTATGGCCATGTAAAACAGGAACTTTTTGAGCTGATTTGTATAAAATATAAAGATCAGAGAGAATTATTTACACACTTGATGCAAAACCCACAAAAAATCGATAAAGAATTAGAAGAAGGAGCAAAAAAAGCAAGAGAAATAGCTAGAAATGTTCTTAATAGAGTGCGAAAAAATATTGGATACTAGAATACTTTAATTACTTTTTATATCTATTATATAATTTTTTTTGATGATTTTCTAAATCAATCTTCTTCCCTTTTATATAAGCATCTACAATATTATTTGAAATCATATCAAGAGCATCTCCTGTACTAATAAAAAAGGAAGCATCTTTACCTTTTTCTATAGAACCAACCCGGTCGGCAATTCCAAGGATTTTTGCAGCATCAAGCGTAATTGATTTAACAGCCTCCTCATATTCTTGCCCATAAGTAATTGTAGTCCCCGCAGTAAACGGAAGATTTCTTAAGCCCATAGCCTCCATATCACCGCTATAGCTTAAACAAAAAGGAATTTTTAAGTCTGCAAGTTTTTTGGCCTGAAGATACGGCTCATCTATTGGACAATCTTGAGACTTTGGAAGTCTGTGAATCCTGTTAAGAATAAGTGATATATTTTTAGATAATAATAGTGTTGCAATATCATCACTATCCTCCCCTCCAACAATAGTGATATTTGCAATTTTAAATTGATTGAAAAATTCAATTGCATCTCTGATGTCACTAACACTATTTGCGTGTACATATAAATTTTTTGATCCGTCAAATAATCCCTGCATACTTTCCATTCTAAGATCCAAAATATTGGACGATGAGTAAGCTTTGGCTTTTAAAAACAATTTATTTAATTCATTAATTTTATTTTGGTATTCTTTATTTTTTTTTGTTTTTCCTGGCTCCGCCCACCATCCTGTTTTATAATAAGAGTTTGGCCAATTAATATGTATTCCGTCATCAGCTTTTAATACAGCATCTTCCCAATTTTCACCATCAAGATATACAATTGAAGATTGGCCGGAGATTAATCCCCCCTGGGGAGTTACTTGTGCAATGAGAACGCCATTTGTTCTAACGGTATTTATAATTTTTGAATCAGTATTATAAGCAATTAAAGACCTTACATTTGGGTTAATCTTACCTGTTTCAGCATAATCATGCGTAGCTCTTACGGCATCAATTTCAGTTAATCCAAGAGTAGTATTTGGAGCTATGAACCCTGGATATATATGTTTATTGTAAATTTTATATATTGTATCAAATGCACTGGGGTCAATTCTAATCATACTTGCATCGGCAACAATATCAAACTTTCCATTGAGAACACTTATTACACTATTTTCAATTATTTTTCCATTACCTAAGTGGGCTGTCGCACCAATAAAAAGTACTGGCTTTTGTGCAACAGCGTGTATACAAAAAGCAAAGCATAAAACCAATAATAATTTATTCTTCATATTCGTAGATTGTATCACAATGATAATGTTTTTCTTTATCAGGTTTTAATTTTCTAATTTTTGAGTTTTTTTCTTTGCTCATTAACTCAATTATACGCATTTTTTCTTGAAGATCTCTTTTTAATATCTTTTTATCATTTTCAATATCAAACATTAACTTCCCATCAACATATGTCTGTATAACTTTTGCATAAACAGACAAGGGATTAGCTGACCAAAGAACAATATCGGCGTCTTTACCGGCCTTAATACTACCCATTCTATGATCTAAATGTAATAATTTAGCTGGATTAAGAGTCACCATTTTCCAAGCATCTTCTTGAGAGGTATTTCCATACTTAACTGCCTTTGCAGCTTCTTGATTAAGTCTTCTGCCCATCTCGGCATTATCAGAATTTATAGCCGTAATAACACCAGCTTCATTTAATAAAGCAGCATTAAAAGGGATGGCATCATTAACTTCAAACTTATAAGCCCACCAGTCAGAAAAGGTTGATCCTCCAGCACCATGTTCTTGTAATTTTTCAGCCACTTTATATCCCTCCAATATATGTGTAAAAGTATTTACATTAAACCCCATTGAATCACCGACATGCATTAACATATTTATTTCTGACTGCACATATGAATGACAAGTTATAAACATTTCAGAAGACAAAATTTCAACTAAAGCATTTAATTTAAGGTCTTCTCTAGGAGGGGGAGTATTTAATTTTTCTTTCCTGCTTAAACTGTTATAATCTTCCCATATTTTTTTATACTCTTTTGCTCTATAAAATGCATCATAAAATATTTGCTCAACCCCCATTCTTGTTTGAGGAAATCTAATCCGCTCATAATCTCCCCAATTACTTTGCTTGACATTTTCACCAAGAGCAAATTTTATAAACTTTGGAGCATCGATAATTTTCATATTTTCCGCACTTTCTCCCCAGCGAAATTTAATAATAGCAGACTGCCCTCCAATTGGGTTGGCAGATCCATGAAGTAGTTGCGCGGCTGTTGTTCCCCCCGCTAATTGTCTATAAATATTATGGTCGTTTGGATTAATAACATCACCAATACTAACTTCTGATGTAACAGCATGACTTCCTTCATTTACACCTTTACTAATTGCAATGTGAGAGTGTTCATCAATAATACCTGAAGTTATATGTAGGTCGGCAGCATCCACTAACTTAAACTCCGAATTTTTAAAATACTCTTCTGCATTTAAAGAAAAGCCAGTAGCTAAAATTTTGCCATTTGATATGATTACATCATAATTTTTTACAATCCCTTCTTGTTCATTTGTCCATACGGTAGCATTTTTAAAAATAATATTTTCATGAACAGGTAGCTTTTCAAAGCCATAAGCCTTATTTGGATGCCAAATATTTGGTGTAGCTAATGAATTGTGGTTATCTGTAATTGGGTTTTGTTCTAAATCTTCAAGTAATGAGTCTAGACTCATAGTAAATTCGTAATATACTCCAAACTTATTTTGATATCGCCCAATTATTTTGTCATCAGAAATTTTTCCAACCCCTCTAAAGCTACCATCATTATTAAATATATTAATATTATTTTCAGATATCGATAGATTAACTGTATTTGTATCTAAATCGCTAAAAATAATAATTGGTTTTGATTTCTCTCCTTTTATTGTCACCTTAGCATTATTAAATTCTTGCGAGTTAAATGTATAATAGCCTCTGAAATCATTTTTTTGTTTTTTGTTTACAATATTTTGTTCTCCAAGAACCCAGTTTTCATATATTTTTCCTGTTTCAAAAATATCATTAGAACATATGATAAAGTTTGCATACATATCTTTTTCTAATGTTCCACACAAATGATTGATTTCAATAAGTTCAGCAGGTATAGTTGTTAATGAAGCCAGGGCATCTTTTTTATTTAACCCCTTTTTAATCGCAATTCTAAGGTTTTTTAAGAAATCTTTTGAATCTTCTAAATCAGCAGAAGTAATACAAAATTCAATGTTGTTTTTTGACAAGATACTAGCATTATATGGGGCTGTCTCCCAAAGTTTAAGTTCACTAAGTGTTATCCACTCAGTAGTTTCAGGATTATTTACTTCATATGCTTTTGGAAAATTTATTGTTAAAATTATTGGAGATTCTGTATCAATAACTTCATTAATTCTTAAAAACTCTTTTCCATTTCCTTTTAAAATAAAGTCTATTTCAAATTCATCAGCAATCTTTTGTATTCTGCTATAATCTAGCTCATCATTCAAAATAAAAATATTTGGAAGTTCTCTATTTTCAATTATTGCATTATATGATAAATTATTTTGATGTTGTTGCTCTTCATACCACTCTGTATTCAAAAATGTTTGTCGTATTAGAGCAATACTCCCCATTAAAGAATTTGGATATTTTTGTTGTGAAACTCCTTTTTTAAAAGAGAATATTGAAGCAGCTTTTTGCGATAATAAATTTTTTTGTTCAGATTTCTGTGATAAAGCTACACATGCACCTGTCCCTCTAAAAATACCATCTTTTTGATGTGTAAGAACTACCCCAAAGCCATTATCAAGATATGGCTTTCTACTTTCTTCACTATTAATATAATTATTACAAGCATCTATTTCTGGATGTATAGCCTCATTCCAATGGTAGGCTCCCGTTGTGTTTCTTTCGTATTGAGGCCTATAACTATATATTTCTTTTTTAATTTCAGGCAGCCCATAATTTGAATATAGCTCAATAAATGATGGGTAAATATAATCTCCTTCTAAATCAAAAACAATTGCTCCATCTGGTATTGTAATATTTATTGCCTCTCCAACAGAGATTATTTTATCCCCTTGAATTATTAATACCCCGTTTTGATATTCTGTTTCAGGACTAGCTATTATTTTTGCATTTGTAAAAGCATATGTGGGAATAAAATTTTCTTTTACTCCATCTAAAGAAAATACTTCTTGCGCTTGCAAGTGACTATAAAAAACAAAAAGGATAATAATTTTTAATGTTCTCATAATAACTTAAAGGTGTGAAATTAATAAAATTTTAGCTAATAATTTTGTTTCTTTGCAGTAAGAAAACTATAAAATTTACAAAATGAAACCGTATCAAGCCAACCTTATAAATGTTCTAGCGTTGATTTTAATGCCTGTATGGGCTTTAATTGCTTTTGAAGCTCCAGCTGATGATCCTGATAAATCAAATATGACTGCTTTAATTCCAGTTGTATTTGCTATTATTTTGTTTTTATTTAATGGAGGTTTAAAAAAAGAAAATAAGTTTATTTCGCATTTAGCTGTAATTTTTACACTAATTACTATAGTAGCAATTTATATGAAGCCATTTAGTTCTGCTTTGGCTGACTACAATGATAACAACAGTTCTGAAAATATTATGCGTATTGTGAGGTCTGGTGTTATGATTTTGACAGGAGTACTTTCAATGATTGTGTTTGTTAGAAGTTTTATTGCAAATAGAAAAAGCAAGCAAAGCTAATATATGCCAGAAAAAGCGGTACTCATTGGCTTAATAACACCTAATGTAACTTCTAATCAGGCAAATGAATACCTAGAAGAATTAGCTTTTTTAGCAAAAACAGCAGGAGCAAAGCCTATTAAAAACTTTACTCAAAGACTGTTAAGGCCAGACAACAAAACGTTTATTGGCAAGGGTAAAATGGAAGAAGTTCTTTCTTTTGTTAAAGAAAATGCCATAGATGTTTTGATATTTGATGATGATCTTACACCATCTCAGTTAAAAAATGTCGAAAGAATATTTAATGGAAAATGTAAAATATTAGATAGAAGTAATCTCATTTTAGATATATTCGCTAGTAGAGCTCAAACAGCTCAAGCAAGAACTCAAGTTGAATTAGCACAGTATCAGTATCTTCTTCCTAGACTAACAAGGATGTGGACTCACTTAGAAAGACAAAAAGGGGGTATTGGAATGAGAGGGCCAGGAGAGACTCAAATAGAAACAGACAGGCAAATCATAAGAGATAAGATTTCTCTGTTAAAAAAGAAATTACAAAAAATTGATAAGCAAGCATTTACAAGAAGAAAAGGTCGTGAGCATTTGATTAGGGTAGCTTTAGTAGGTTATACAAACGCTGGTAAATCTACTTTAATGAATAAATTAGCAAAGTCAGATGTCTTTGCTGAAGACAAATTGTTTGCCACTCTAGATACTACTGTTCGAAAGGTTGTTATACAAAATCTCCCTTTTTTATTAACTGATACTGTTGGTTTTATCCGAAAACTTCCACATCAATTAGTGGAAAGTTTTAAATCAACTTTAGACGAGGTGCGAGAAGCAGATTTTATGATTCATTTGGTAGATATATCAAATCCGAATTTTGAAGACCATATTTCAGTTGTAAATAAAACTATTTCAGAAATAGGAGCTCAAGACAAACCTATGATTTTAATATTTAATAAGATTGACGCATATACTTATGTTAAAAAAGAACAGGACGACCTAACACCTATTAAAAAAGAAAATTATTCATTAGAAGACTTAAAAGATTCATGGATGTCTAAAATCAATGGAAATGTAATGTTTATTTCAGCATTACATAAAATATGCTTTGACGAGTTGAGAGAAGAATTATATATAAGGATCAAGAAATTACATGAAGTTAGGTACCCTTATAATAATTTTTTATACTAACCAAAAGATTGCAGATCACATAACTTTTTATAATGTGTTTTACCTGATATGAGTTCGTTATGAGAACCTCTTTCTATAATGTTTCCATTTTCTAACACTAGAATTTCATCTGCATTTTTTATTGTAGAAAGTCGATGAGCAATCACTAATGATGTTCTATTTTTCATTAACTTTTCTAAAGCTTCTTGAACAAGTTTTTCCGATTCTGTATCTAATGAAGATGTTGCTTCGTCTAATATTAATATTTTAGGATTTTTTAGAATTGCTCTTGCAATACAAATCCTTTGTTTTTGTCCACCAGATAATTTGTCCCCTCTGTCACCTATATTTGTACTGTATCCGTCTGGTGTTTCTAGTATAAATTTATGAGCATTAGCTACTTTTGCAGCTTTGATTATTTCCTCTTCTGTTGCATTTATTTTTCCAAGTTTAATATTATTATAAATAGAGTCGTTAAACAAAATAGAATCTTGAGTAACAACACCTATTAGCTCTCTTAGATTATTAAAGGTAATGTCTTTAATATTAGTTTGGTCAATTAAAATACTTCCGATGTCTAAATCATAAAATCGATTAAGTAAATCTGCTATAGTGGATTTTCCACTACCTGATTGCCCAACTAAAGCAACCATTTCTCCTTTTTTAATTTTAAAATTTATATTTGACAGAACATTATTTTTTTCATATTTAAAAGAAACATCGTTAAATGTAATTTCATTAGAGAATTTAATCTCTGCAGCATTTTTATTTTCAATTATTTCGTTTTTAGCATCTAAAATTTCATATACACGTTCTGCAGCAGCAGTTCCTTTTTTAATGTGATAATAAGATGTTGTGAGAGATTTTGCGGGCGGGATAATTTGTGAAAAAATCAAAATATAACCAATAAACTCTTGTCCTGATAAAGTGCTTTGGCCACCAAGAACTAGCTGACCTCCAAACCACATTACCACTACCAAAACAATTGTGCTTAGGAACTCACTCATTGGAGAAGATAAATCTTTTTTCCTTAGTAGTTGGGTCATTATATTTCTGTAATTACCACTTTCTTTTTGAAAGCTAGAGTTTATTTTTTTTTCAATATTAAAAGCTTTTATAATTCTTAAGCCTGAAATGTTTTCATCAATTATTGAAAGTAAATGCCCCATTTTAGCCTGCCCTTTTTCAGATGATTTTTTTAGAGATTTCCCAATTAATCCAATAATTATTCCAGTAACAGGAAATAAAATAATAACGAATAATGTTAGCTTAGGACTTATTATAATTAAGGTAATTAAATACACAATAATATTTAGAGGGTCCTTGAATATCATTTCAAGAGAGCTCATAATACTCCATTCAATTTCTACTAAATCAGCCGTAAGTCTTGAAGCGACATCCCCTTTTCTTTTTTTTGTAAAAAAAGCAAGAGGCAGTGAAACTAGTTTTTTATGTAAATCAATTCTTAGATCATTAACTATTCCATTTCTAATAGGATTTAGAAAAAATAAAGCAGAGTATCTAAATAAGTTTCTTAAAAAAAATGTTGACAACACTAGTACACAAATAAATAATAATGCTTCCACCTCTCCTTTGGAAGCAATCTTTTCACTAATTATTGCGTAAAAATTTTCTTTTATTGAATTTGCATTTAAACTTAGTGGAGGCGCTTCAGTTACGGATTCTTGTGTTTTAAACAATATACCTAAGAACGGGATCACCATTGTTAATGAGACTAGCGAAAATAACACGCTTAAAATATTTGAAATAATATTTAGTATAGCAAAAAATTTATACGGCTTTATATATTTTAAAATTCTAAAGAAATATTCCATAGTGTAAAAGTAGTCAATATTACGTATTTTTGGCATTATGGAAACAACAAGACAAAAAAAAGTATCCCGTTTGTTACAAAAAGAATTATCAATTGTATTTCAAAAAGAAGCCCCACAGTTCTGTGGAAATGTTATGATAAGTATAACTACTGTAAGAGTATCTCCTGATTTGGTAAATGCAAATATTTTTTTAAGTGTCTTTCCCTCAGCAGATCCCATTAAAATAATTGATTTAATAACAAAAAATAAAGGTTTCTTTAGAAAAAAATTGGGAGATAGAATTAAAAATCAATTGAGATTAGTGCCTGAATTATCTTATTATCTTGATGACTCTGCTTCTTTTGCAGAAAAAATAGACAGGCTTTTAAAAAAATAAATATGTTTTTTTCTTTTTTAATTGCCAAACGTTATTTTTTAGCTGTAAAACAAAAAAACTTTGTACATTTTATATCCTTAACTTCTTTATTAGGAGTGTCAGTCGGCTCTGCTGCTTTAATTTTAGTTTTATCAGTTTTTAACGGTTTTGAGGATCTTATTTTAAAAATGTATAATTCTCATGACCCTCATATTAAAATTACAGCAAAAAAAGGGAAAACATTTAATCCAAAAAATTTAAACATACAACATCCGGGTATTAAGGAGAAAGTTTATGTTTTGGAAGAAGATGTTTTGTTAACATATAGACCTCAGAAACGAAGTGTAGACGAAACAAAAACTCAGCGTATTGCAAAAATAAAAGGTTATTCAAATTATAGTGATATCCTTTCAGTTGGACGAGGTTTGGCTTTGATTCTTGGACTAGATACCAGTCATAGAGATCCATTATTATCTATATATGTTCCAAATAGAGATGTTAAAACATTCTTACACAAGAATCCATCTAAAAACTTTTACCCACCTAATCAAATAGATACTTTCAGAACTTTTAATATACATCCAGAAGTAAATGAAAAATATATTTTTACTGATTTGAAGTATATACAGAGTATTAGTCAAAGAGAAAGCCAGATTTCTGCAGTAGAAGTAACTATTCACAACGAAAAAAATATGAAATCTATTCAAAAGTATTTACAATCTGATTTAGGAGATAATTTTATAGTTCAGAATAGATTTCAACAGCATGAGTTGTTGTATAAAATTTTAAATACTGAAAAATTAGTAATATTTATAATTCTTGTATTTATATTAGTAATAGCATCATTTACTGTAGTAGGAGCGATTTCTATTTTGATTTTGGATAAAAAAAAGGATATTACAACCTTATATAGTTTTGGGGTTTCACAAAAGCAAATTAAAGATATATTTATAATTAAGAGTATGATGTCCTCTTGTTTTGGAGCTCTTATAGGAATAATTTTTGGAGTAGCTTTAGTACTAATTCAGAAAAAGTTTGGTTTAATTAAAATGGGTAATGGTGGTTTTATTATAGATTCATACCCTATTCTGCTACAGGCTTCAGATGTATTTTTTGTATTTATAATTGTAATTGTTATTGGTTTTTTAGCTGCTTGGTATCCGTCAAAATTTCTAATTAAGAAATTTATCAGTTAAATTTGATAGAAACTTCATCTAGAATATGTTCTATTTCTTCTTTGTTATTTGAAGTAATCATTTTAATCCTATAGTCTTTAAAATGAGAGATGCCTTTGAAATAGTTTGTGTAATGTCTTTTCATTTCTGCAATACCTAGAACTTCACCTTTCCATTCAATAGAATGTTTTAGATGCTGTTTACATACATCAACCCTATCCTTAATGCTTGGCAAGGGTAAGTGTGTTCCAGTTTTTAGATAATGTTTGACATTATTAAAAAACCAAGGGTTTCCTATAGCCGCTCTACCAATCATAACTCCATCTACTCCGTACCTATTCTTAACAGAAGAAACTTTTTCTGGAGAGTCTATATCTCCATTTCCAAATACAGGAATATACATTCTTGGATTATTTTTCACCTTTCCTATTAAAGTCCAATCAGCCTCACCTTTGTACATTTGTTTACGGGTTCTCCCATGAATTGATATTGCCTTAATCCCAACATCTTGTAGTCTTTCAGCTACTTCAACTATGTATTTTGTGTCTTCGTCCCAGCCTAATCGTGTTTTCACAGTTACTGGTAAATTGGTTGCGTTAACAATTTCTTTTGTCATAGTTACCATCTTTGGAATATCTTGTAAAATACCGGCCCCCGCTCCCTTTAAGGCTACTTTTTTCACTGGGCACCCATAATTAATATCAATAAATTCAGGCTTAGCTTTTTCACATATTTCAGTTGCCATCCTCATAGACTCTATATTATTTCCAAAAATTTGAATTCCAATTGGACGTTCAAAATCATAGATATCTAACTTCATCGTACTTTTTTTAGCATCCCTTATTAATCCTTCAGAAGATATAAACTCTGTATACATTACGTCTGCTCCATATTTTTTACATAAAGCTCGAAATGGAGGGTCACTTACATCTTCCATTGGTGCTAGTAAAAGAGGGAAATCCCCTATGTCAATATTTCCTATCTTTATCCCCATATTTTCTTGCAAAAGTAATTAATAATGCGATTTAAAGCTATTTATAAAAACAAGTCCACACAATTTAAATTTTTTTCTTTGTTTTTTCTTTTATGTTTTTCATTTCTCATCATGATGCAGTTTGCTCAAGTTGTTATAAATCTTTTTTTTGATTCTAACATTTTAGAAAGTAAGGATTTAGAAAATAAGCAATATGTTAATTCTTTAAAGTTCATGCAGTTATTTTCAGGACTAGGAATTTTTATAATTCCGATGTTTTTATATTCATATTTAGTGACTTTTGATTTTAAATTTAGAAAAGTTATTAGGCAAAATGTAATGTTGATTATTACAATTATGTTAATTATAACTCCATTTGTTGCAATGATAACACAACTTAATTTAAGTATAAAGACACCTAATTGGGCTAATCAAATTGATGCGCAAACCAATCTAACAATTATTGCCTTGTTAAAAATGGATTCCATTATTGATCTTGTATTTAATTTATTAGTTATAGCAATTATACCCGCTATAGGAGAAGAAATATTTTTTAGGGGATATTTGCAGCAAAAATTAATAAAATGGATTAGATCACCACACATTGGCATTATAATAACAGCAATTTTATTTAGTATTATTCATTTTCAATTTAGTGGTTTAATTCCAAGGTTTATTTTAGGTGTTTTATTAGGATATATTTTTTATTGGAGTAGTAGCTTATGGATTCCAATTATTGCTCATTTTGTAAATAATGCACAAGTATTAATTATATCATATGTATATAAGGATATAAATAACTCAATGTTATCAACTAATATTGACGTGGCTTCAGGGTTATTTTCTTTTTTTGGAGCTTCTCTTTTATTGTATATTTTTTATAAGAACTCTAATCTTAAAAATAAGAGGATACAATAAATTTAATTTCTTTTTTCTGCTGTTGAGTAATTAATTTTGTAAGCCTGTGCTTTTCTGAGTTCTTGCTTTACATCTGTCACAAGTCTCATTTTAGTTTTAGCATCAGCTTTGATTTGAACTCTCATTTTAGGTACGTCAGCGTCTTGCATAGCTGCACGTTGTGTATTAATAAAAGTAATAATTTGACTTACATCATCTTCAGCTTGAACCATATCGTCTAATTGAATTCTTGCACTAGCCCCATATTTAGATTGATCATTAGGAGTGCCTATATATATGTAACTAACTAATGATTTTTTCTTTAATTTGGTAACCTCACTAGCTTCAGGTGTTTTTATTTTTACCTTTAATTCTGTTGGTCTCATGACGGTTGTAACCATAAAAAAGAAGAGAAGCATAAATACAATATCTGGTAGAGATGCCGTAGAAATGGCTGGCATTGATTTTTTTCCGTCTTTTCTAAATTTACTCATTTTCCTGTTCTTGTTCTTGGTTCGGCTTCAGATAAAAGTTTTGGATAATTCTCTTTTATAAAATCTTTTTCAGATACTTCTAAATCTACATATTGCTTTTTAAATTCATCAATAGCAGCTTCATTACGAATTTCTTTATAGGCTTTGGAGATTTCATCTTGAACCTGTATATACATGCCATATTCAGTGCCGTCTAAACACTGCAATGAAACAATAGCTTTTTTTGGGCTATCAGCACCTTTCATTACAAACGTTTTTACTCTATCTTTAAGAGTTGATATATCAGTATACTCTTTATTTATTAAAAGCTGATTTCGTGTATTTACCAAAACCAACAGAATATTTCTTTCATTTATTTCCGGTGGTTCTACATTCTCCTCCGGCATTGGAGGAAGTTTTGTTGAAATACCAAAAGGAGTATCCATCGTAGTAGTTACTAAAAAGAAAATAAGTAACAAAAAAGCGATGTCTGCCATTGACCCGGCATTAATTTCAGGTAAACCTCTTCTATTACTTGCCATTATTTAGATGTAAGTTTTGATATTTCAGAATATACTATAGCTCCTATTGCTGAAGCAATTAAAATGTAAAAAGTAATTAATCCCATCCCAACTTGTTTTACCGCAGAATCACTTACTTCCACGCTAGTAACTGTTGTTTTGTCTGATGCTAACATATACGCAATTATGCAGACAACAACTAATCCGCCTATCATAGCAAGAGTTTTTTTAGCATTTTTTTTGTCGTTAAATAGTTTGATTGCTGAAAACACTAAAGCTAACAATAAGCCCACAATTGATAAAATAACACCTGTTAGAATAAAAGGTTTAACTAATTGATCTTGTAGTTTAATAGAGCTTCTTAACCCTTTTTCATAATCTTTGATTTTTTCAGCTTTTTTAGTAGCAGACATAGTTAAAAACTGATCGTTTTCTTTCATTATTGCATTTGAGATTACATCATTTTTTTTACTATCATCTTTTTTTATGTCTTTCCATTCACTTGCAGTTAGATTTGATTCTCTTAAAAATGTGGTGTATTTTTCTATATTATCCTCACCCTTATTAAGTATCATCCCCATTAAAAGTACGGCAACTAAAATTATTACGTATTTTAAAATGTCTTTGAAGATCATATTTTTTATTTTTTATTTTTTGCTAATAAATCTACTAATGATATAGATGCATCTTCCATGGAGTTTACTATAGAATCTACTTTTGCAATTAAATAGTTATAAAAAACTTGTAAGATCATAGCTACAATCAGTCCAAATACTGTAGTTAGTAATGCAATTTTAATACCACCAGCCACTATATCAGGTGAAATATTATTTTCTTGAGCAATTTTATCAAAGGCATCAATCATACCAATTACTGTCCCCATAAAACCAAGCATAGGAGCAAGAGCAATAAATAGAGATATCCAAGAAAGACCTTTTTCTAAAAGTCCCATCTGCACTGATCCATAAGAGATAATTGATTTTTCAACCATTTCGAGCCCCTCATCTGACCTCTCTAATCCTTGATAGAATATAGATGCTACAGGACCTTTTGTATTTCTACAAACTTCTTGTGCTGCTTCAACCCCCCCATCATTTAAGGCGTTTTCAACATTAACTAATAATTTATCCGTATTAGTAGTGGCCATGTTTAAGTATATTATTCTTTCAATAGCTAAAGCTAAACCTAAAATTAAGCATAACAGTACAATACCCATAAATCCAGGCCCCCCCTCAATAAATTTATCTTTAATAATTTGATGAATACTTTCTTTCTTTTCTTCTTTCTTTTCTTCTTTCTTTTCTTCTTTCTTTT